>OCHE01000103.1_pt1 | contig 137937 bp, 111 predicted proteins | sample 1538681 | NCBI WGS metagenome assembly OCHE01 (sample SAMN04571717, study PRJEB22368) | human gut metagenome | biome: human gut; material: stool | host: Homo sapiens | place: Luxembourg | collected 2012-08-17
ACATCAAGCAAAGATAAAAAAAATAATATATACTTGTGTATAAAGGGTAGCTTCCCGAAGGAGGAGAATGGAGTTACTATTGTGTACTACTGTTTAGTTCATTCCTAAACAGAAAGGAGTAAAACTGTACAAGTATGAATTAGTGTGTACAGCCATTTACAGTTAATTATTTGATTTTTGGGTTATCGGAAGTCTGAACCAAAAGCACGAACCTTCTCCTTCTTTAGAATCTGCTCCGATAGTGCCGCCTAAGCGCTCTACGATCACCCGGCAGATAGCCAGACCAAGTCCCGTACCTTTTGCGAATGTATTTAACTTGACGAAACGTTCGAATACCTCGTTTATTTTATCCGCCGGAATCCCGATTCCCGTGTCTTTTACATAGAAGTAGATTTCATCTTTTGCTTCGTCAATCCGGTATCCCATTTGAATGGAACCTTTCGGAGTGAACTTCATCGCATTGTTTGTGAAGTTGATGATTACTTGCGAAAGACGTACGCGGTCTGTGTTGAGAATACATTCTTCCGCTTTCTCCGTGAAGGTGATTGCCACGTCGGGGGAAGTGTTTTTCTCCTGCATTTGCCTGCAAATGCCCTCCATCAGATCATTGATATCGGTAGGGGCAAGGGTAAATTCCATCGTACCGGCTTCGATTTTGGAAAGATCGAGAATATCATCTATCAATTGCAGTAATAATTCATTGTTACTGGACACTATCTTCATGTATTCCTGTTTCTCTTCCTCTTCACCTGTTTGGCAAATCATGTCAGAGAATCCAATAATCGCATTCAATGGAGTACGTATCTCATGACTCATGTTGGCAAGAAAAGCTGATTTCAGACGGTTTGATTCTTCTGCTTTTTCTTTTGCTTCCTGTAGCATCTTGTCCATTTTTACCTTTTCGGTGATGTCTTCGAAGCGCAACAGACCACCGATGATTTCTGTTCCTTCATTATCATAAACCGGAGTAGCTGTCACCTCAAAGTCTACCTGATCTATCCGGATGGTATGGCGTATGATTTTTCCTTGTTCAATCGCTTTCTGAAAGGCGCATTGTCCGCATGGAGTATCCCGGAGTGCACTTGTTTTGTAACAGATTTGTCCCGGTGTATAATGCCTTCCTTTCACGAGGCTGGCAATTTGCGTTGTTTCTTCCCATTGTACCAGATAATTTTTATCGATATAGATGAGCCCGAAGTTGACGCTCTTCAAGGCTAACTTTTGTTTGTTCAGCGCTTTTTCCAGTTCTTCTTTAGCGGCGATCAGTTCCCGTTCGTAAGTTTTTAGCCGGGTGATGTCCCATCGGGTCACTAACAGCCATTTTTTCTTTTCCTTCCATTTGATAATCGATTTTACGGCAATCGTATCATGTACTATTCCGTCTACTGTGCTGTAGCTTTCTTCTGCACGGTATACCTTGCCTGCCTGTACAAGTGATTCATCTACATCCCGGTATCTTCTGCCCCGTTCTTCTCCATAGATTTCATAATCTGTGCATCCTACTGCTTCTTCCCGCTTAATGCCGGATTGCAGTTCGGATCCTTTGTTCCAGTAATAGTATCGGAAACTATCCTGGATATCTTTTACCATAATAGGGAAAGGGAGGTTATCGAGTATATCGAATAAAGAATGATAGTAATCCTGTTCTTTTCCTATATTCTTTTTAAGTTGTCGTAGTCTGTATAATAAAAAGCAGATGATCAGGAGTAAAAAGCCTATTAGTAAATAATAATAACTCCAATGCTGGTCTGTAATCCATATAACGGATAGTATATTGTTTGCCATAATTTATGTTTGTACTAAATCTGTGGTAAATATATGCATTTTTTGTAATTCACAAAGGGAATTTCTGAAATATATTGTATGTCAGCCTTATGAAACCTTTCTAAAAGGAATACCTTGTCTGATTAGTAGAACTTTGGTGCCTTCTATTTCCGGTTTGGTTTTAAAATGTTTTTAATGGAACGCATTTTCGTAAAGAGTAAGAATGTATTAAAATATTAAATGATGTCCCGTGAACCAAAAACAATTCTAATTTGTTTTTATAACGGCAAAGTATTTTTTAATTTTGCTCTTCCAAAATAAATCTTTGATACATTCAGGATAAAACAATCATTTTATTTTTTGCTTATGTTGATAACCATTATCATTCTCGTTCTTTCGGCTATCTTTTTTGTAAACGGTAAGATACGCTCGGATCTTGTGGCACTATGTGCATTGGTAGCTTTGCTTATCTTTCAGATATTAACACCCGACGAAGCCCTTTCCGGTTTCTCCAATTCGGTAGTCATTATGATGATCGGACTGTTTGTCGTGGGCGGAGCTATTTTTCAGACAGGACTGGCAAAAATGATTAGTTCGCGTATTCTTAAACTTGCTGGAAACAGTGAAATTCGCCTGTTCTTGCTTGTTATGCTGGTAACTTCCGCTATCGGTGCGTTTGTCAGTAATACCGGGACGGTGGCATTGATGCTTCCCATTGTGGTCAGTCTGGCGATGAGCGCCAAAATGAATCCGAGCCGGTTGCTGATGCCGTTGGCCTTTGCCAGTAGTATGGGAGGCATGATGACGCTGATCGGTACACCGCCCAACCTTGTTATACAAAATACATTGACTTCCGCAGGCTTCGAACCGCTTTCTTTCTTTACTTTCCTGCCCGTAGGTCTGGTAAGTGTGGCTGTCGGTACGTTGGTTCTGATGCCGCTTAGTAAATGGTTTCTTTCTAAAAAAGGACAGAAAGATGATAACAGCCGTTCGGGTAAGTCACTGAAACAGTTGGTGAATGAATATGGGCTTTCCAGTAATCTGTTCCGTATGCAGGTGATCAAAGACTCCCGCCTTTTGGGAAAGACCATCCTCGATCTGGATATTCGTCGTAAATATGGACTTAATATTATGGAAGTCCGTCGTGGAGACGCTTCGCAGCACCGTTTTCTGAAGACTATTACTCAGAAACTTGCCGAACCGGATACTATGCTGGAAGCGGAAGATATTCTGTATGTGACGGGAGAATTTGATAAAGTGCAGCAGTTTGCCGAAGATTATCTGCTGGATATCCTTGATGATCATGCTACGGAAGAGACAAGAAGCACTACTAATTCGCTTGATTTTTATGATATCGGTATTGCCGAAATTGTATTGATGCCTGCTTCCAATCTGGTCAATCAGACTATTAAAGAGTCCGGATTCCGTGATAAGTTTAATGTGAATGTATTAGGTATCCGTCGTAAAAAGGAATATCTGTTGCAGGATTTGGGTAATGAGCGGATTCATAGTGGTGATGTGCTTTTAGTGCAGGGGACGTGGAGTAATATTGCCCGGCTTAGTAAGGAAGATTCGGATTGGGTGGTGTTGGGACAGCCTTTGGCAGAAGCGGCTAAAGTAACGTTGGACTATAAAGCACCCGTTGCTGCTGCTATCATGGTATTGATGGTGGCAATGATGGTATTCGATTTTATTCCGGTTGCGCCGGTTACGGCAGTTATGATAGCTGGTATCCTGATGGTTCTGACGGGATGTTTCCGTAATGTGGAAGCAGCTTACAAAACAATCAACTGGGAAAGTATTGTATTGATTGCAGCTATGCTTCCTATGTCTTTGGCATTAGAGAAAACAGGCGCTTCGGAGTACATCTCCAATACTTTGGTAAGTGGGCTTGGATCTTACGGACCGGTAGCATTGATGGCTGGTATTTATTTTACAACGTCATTAATGACTATGTTTATCAGTAATACCGCTACTGCTGTCTTGCTTGCCCCGATTGCTTTGCAAAGTGCTATGCAGATCGGAGTTAGTCCGGTTCCTTTCCTGTTTGCCGTGACGGTGGGTGCAAGTATGTGTTTCGCTTCTCCGTTCTCTACACCGCCTAATGCGCTGGTGATGCCTGCCGGACAATATACTTTTATGGATTATATAAAAGTGGGATTACCGTTGCAGATTATCATGGGAATTGTGATGATATTGGTGCTGCCTCTGATTTTCCCATTCTGACAGATAGAAGGGAATTAGCATAACGTTATAGCAACTGCCCTGTAGTCTGATATCAGATTACAGGGCAGTTGCTATATCAATATAGGAAGGTTATTGTTATGCAGCAGATTTTCATTGACAAACAAACACCTGTTTTTCCGAGTTATCATTAAATGCTTCTTCTCCAAATCCTCCATACTTATGGATAATATTAAAACCATTCCATTTCAAGTATGAATCCAGTTCTTGAGGGAAAAACATTCTCATATCCAAATTTTGGATAGAATTGAATTTACCATTGATATAATAATGCCATTCAATGCGATTAATCTGAGTTTTATTTTCATATCGCATCTTTTGTTTTATCAATACTTCTCTTCCGTCGTCAGTGGTATATGCAGCAATTTCCTTCTGTTCTTTTTCGCCTTCAACGATATATTGAATATTCGGATTGAAGCAATCTAATAAGAATAAACCTCCGTCTTTGAGGTGGTTTTTAACGACATTAAATACTTTAAATAAGTCCTCATTCTTATATAAATGATGGATTGAATTAAATGGAATAAAAATAAGGTCGTATTTTTCTTGTAGATTTAAAGTCCTGATATCTGCTTCAATGAAGTTGATTTCTAATCCTGCTTCGGAAGCTTTGAGTCTTGCTTGGGCAAGCATTGAGGGAGTGTAATCAACACCACTAATATCATATCCATCCCTTGCAATTGGAAGAGTAAGCCTGCCTGTTCCACAACAAAGTTCGAGTATTCGGGCACCTTTACTTTGGGGTAGCCACCGCTTATAAAATTGCAAATCAGATAGGTCGGTATTCATCCCGTCATAAATATTTGCATCATAAATTAAATCACCAACTTTATAATCTGTATTCATTTATATCCTCCAATATCTATTGTTTATTAATAAAAATCGCAATAGAGTTTCCAGTCTCCTGTTTGGCTGTTTTTAGCGAAATACATATTTCCACTATCCACAATTTCCAGATTTGCTTTTTCATCTGACGCTATTTGAATCAGAAATTCATATCCTTCACCAAAGTCTATTCCCGATTGAATAAAGTTAGGATAACCACCTATTTTATGTCCTTCGTTTATTTCCACATAATCGAAATAATCGGTTATTTCTCCCGATTCTTCCATTTCAAGAAGTTCACTTTCTATTTCAGCGGGTATGCCTCCTCCATCCCATACGGGATAATCTTCTTCAATCAATTGGCTTTTCAATGGAAATGGCTTTACGAATGATGCTTTATTTACTAAATCTTTTACGACTAATACATCATTCATTTTATATTCCCGAATAAGCCAGTTATTCCCATTTGTTACTAAATCCATAGGTATATCAGCAGACGCAAAAATAGTCAGCACTTTAGTGTCATGCAGGCTTGCCGGAACATAGGGCAGACTTTCAAGACAAACCTGAAATAATGGGATCATTAATTTACCATTGTTATCGGTTGGAATTTCTTCATCTTCTTTATAAAGATAAACTCGTCCAATCCAACTTTCTGTGTTAGAGTTTGTTGGTCTGAATCCACCTGTGGTGAAGTTTGTTGCTTTCTTTACAAGCTGTTTTTTTATTGCTGTAATTTTATCCATTCTATGATTCTTTAGTTTACAGGTAATGGTTGGTGAATAGCCGACTATTAGGGTCGCTTATTCGCTTGTTGTTAACTTTTTTATTTCATTTCCTCTCACATCAATATAAAGTAAGTCATCATGGTCTGTTATACTATATAGCTCCATCAAATCAACTGTTACTAAATAATATTTATCAAGTCCTTCACAGTCACCTAATAAATGTATGTATATCAGACATTCTTGCTTTATAAACTATAATTATTGTCTCTAAAAATACGGTTTTGTTTAATTCCCTACAAAAGAAACAGGCAGTTTTTTCTTCCATCTAATAGAAAAGTGAAAAAAGTAATATATTGCATATTATATTTTAGAGACTATTTGAGTGCAGGTATTGATGATTGCCTTTATCATAATGTTCAGTGATAAGTCTTTATTCTGTCATTTGTTTGTAGAAAGACTCGATTTGCTTTCCTGCCTGTTTTTTAATAATCTTCTGTTAGTTTGGAAAGATGGTTGAATTACCGCAAATATACGGTTGATTTGCATAAAATGACCGTATGGTTTGATGAAAAACACCGTATTGTTTGTGAAAAAGATGCGGATGAAGTAACCAAGAGATGCGGATGGTGTTACTAAAAGGTAGGTATGAAGTAAGTAAACCATTGCTATAGTGTCATCATACCGATAAAACTGTCTTTATTTAATACTTTTAGTCTTCTCTGTTTTCTATTTCGCTCTTTGGAAAGTTTAAGTGCTTAATGTTGAAAATAAACAGAATCAATGAAAATGTAATCATATAGATATGTAAGTAGACTATTATTTGTTAATAAGCACAGGGTTGGATGCAAATGCTGAATTTCTGATATATGCTAATTTCCCTACATTCGCGAAAAAATATCAATAGTAGTATGACCGGCTAAAGAAGCTCTTCTTGATACATTACGAATTACAAACTGTCAAAAACAGACTTATCTTACAAACTGTCATTTTATACATGAAGAAAGATGGAAATTATAGAAAAAGGCTCCTGATGCAAATAAGTTGTCATTCGGATATCAGGAGCCTTTTATCTATTTATTGAATCTGTGGTGTGACAGGTGTATTCATCTTCTGAGTGTACAGGCTGTCGATAATCCCGTCGGACAGTCCGATGGTAGGTACAATGATTCCGGTAGCTTTCACATTCGTAGCTACTTCCAGAAATATCTCCGCAGCCGGAACGATGACATCCGCCCGATCAGGTTTTAGCTTATACTGTTTGATACGTTGCTCGGCAGGAAGAGCTTGCAATGCTTCGTAAATTTCACGTAGCGATTCGACGGGTAGGAGAGAAGCCTTTTTGTCTTTCTTGTCTGCCAGACGAAAAAGTTTATTGATGTTTCCTCCCGAACCGATGATGCTGATAGGCGCGTATTCCGCAGCAAGCCCTATGAGGTCGGTGCGTAAAGCCTCTTTTTCTTCTTCTTTCACCATGCCGCTGAGCATACGAACCGTTCCGATATTGTATGAACGGGAATTTTTCAGTTCTCCGTTACTGATCAGATTAATCTCGGTGCTGCCACCGCCGACATCTACATACAGGTAGTTTTGTCCGGAAGCAAAAAGTTGCTCGATATGGTTGTCATATACAATGTGTGCTTCTTCTTGACCGTCGATGATATCTACGCGGATACCAGTTTTCCTGGCTATTTGTCGGGTGATGTCCTTTCCGTTGCGTGCGTCACGCATGGCGGACGTAGCACAGGCACGGTAATCTACTACGTCATATATCTTCATCAACTGTTTGTAGGCTTTCATCAGCCGGATCAGTTTCTTTTCTTTTTCAGCAGAAATAACTCCCATGGTAAAAGCATCTTCTCCCAGTCGTAAGGGAATGCGGATGAGTTGTACCTTGCTCATTAATTCGGGAGCGTTTTCTTCGTTTACGCATTTTATCAATAGCCGTACGGCATTCGAACCTATGTCGATAGCTGCATAATTAACTTTCTTCATACTTATCATAATATATTCTTGTATTTTCTATATAATTCTTCTTGCGAACGGAAAACGACAGTGGCTGTCTCTGCTTCGGCAAGGGCAGGAGTGAAGTTTTTGCAGAGTGTGGAAGGTCGGTTTTCCCAAGGTCGGTTTTCTCCGGTCCCGTCTACGATACGTCCTTTGGCCGTATCCCGATATCCGTAGCAGACAATTCGTTTTAAGTCTGCCTGTATTTCTTTGTCGTACACCGGAGCCAGTACTTCGATCCGGTTATCAAGGTTGCGGGGCATCCAGTCGGCAGAACCGATATAATATTTTTCTTCTCCGCCATTGGCAAAGATAAAGATACGGGAGTGTTCAAGATATCGGTCGATAATACCGTTGATATGGATATTTTCACTGATACCTGCGATGCCTGTCACCAGCGAACAGTTGCCGCGTACTACCAGTTCCACTTGAACTCCGGCTGTCGAGGCTTCGTAGAGTTTTTCTATAAGCGCACGGTCGGTAATATGGTTTACTTTTGCCAGAATATAGGCTTCTTTCCCTTGTTCCTTGTTCTTTATTTCCTTGCTGATGAGAGCAATCAGACGTTTGCGCATATCGTTGGGTGAAACCAGTAATTCTTTGAAATTGACGGGAGTGTATGGTTTCTCAATAAAGTCGAAAACGGCATTCACTTCCCGTACCAGCGGACGATGGGCGGTCATGATGGTATAATCGGTATACATACGTGCGTTTCCTTCATGAAAGTTTCCTGTGCTGATGCAGGCAATGTCTCCGTGACGGGTACCGATATGTACCAGTTTGGAATGAATCTTCAGTCCCTCCACTCCGAAGATAACGTGGATGCCTGCGTCCTGCATTCTTTTGCTCCAGTTGATGTTGGATGCTTCGTCGAAACGTGCCAGTAGTTCGATGACCACCGTTACTTTCTTCCCGTTTTTGGCTGCGCAGATCAGTGCTTTGATCACTTTTGATTCTTTAGCGAGCCGGTAAAGTGTCATCTTGATACTTTTTACTTCTTTGCTGATGGCTGCTTCACGAAGTACGCGGATGAAAGTATCGAAGCTATGGAATGGATAATGCAGGGAACGGTCTTTCTGACGAATCAATGTCAGCAGGCTTTCTTTGCCGTTTAGTTCGGGCTTGAAAACCGGTTCCCAGACGGGATACTTTAAGTCGTAGCGACCGCACACCGGAAATTTCATCAAGTCTTTGAAGTTATGATAGCGTCCTCCTGCCACACGGGTGTCGTTTTTATCCACATTCAGCCGGTCAACTAATCTTTTCAGTAAATCTTTGGGAATCTGTTCGTCATAAACGAATCGAATCGGTTCTCCTCTCTTCCGGCTTTTCACTCCTTTTGAAATCTTCTGAAGTACGCCTGTCCGCAGGTCGCTGTCTATCTCCATTTCCGCGTCTTTGGTGAATTTAAAGGTATATGCCTCGTAATCCGTATATTTCATGCCGACAAAAATCAACGGCAGACAATAGCGGATCACATCATCGAGAAACATCAGATATGTTTTCCCCTCCGAGTCCGGCAATTGGATAAAACGACCGTATTCTTCGGTGGGTAATTCGATCACTGCATAATCTTTCTCTTTTATTTTTCCTGTTTCGTCTTTACGAAGCAGGCGGATGGCGAGATAAATATCTTCGTCAGTCTGGTCGTCCAGCGGTCGGGCTCCGTTGAGGAAAAGAGGGGTGGTGGAGCCATTCAGCTTATTGCGATAGAAGGAGGTGATAAATGTCTTTTGGTCATCCGTCATTTCGGTGTCTTTGATGACGCAGATGTTCTCCTTCTTCAGTTCTTCCATGATAGAAGCGAAAGTTTCTTCAAATTGTTCGTAGAAGCGGTTGTGTAGTTTGCTTATCTGTTTCAGTGTGCGTGTAGCCGTTTCTTGTTCTTTCTGTATGTTTTTATCTGCATATTCGATAATCCGGTTCAGCGTAGCTACGCGGACGCGGAAAAACTCATCCAGATTATTGGAATAGATGCCAAGAAAAGTCAGGCGTTCCAGAAGAGGTACTTCCGGACGGGCAGCTTCGAGCAGGATACGCTGATTGAAGTACATCCAGCTGATGTCACGTTCTACATAAGGGCACTTCTTTTTTGTTTCGCTTGATTTCATGATGAAAAACCTGTTTATTAATTTTCTGCAAAATTATCTAAGTGAGGTGTAATGGCTATAACGATTTTGTTACGAACTTATTACAATCTACGTTTGTTATTTTTATATGTGAATAGAAACACTTATATTCGCAAAAGTATTGAAATGGACTTCGTTAAAAAATATAGAATATATGAAAACAATGAATTACTCTCTGATTCGCATTTTGTTTGCGCTTGTCATAGGTCTGGTGTTGGTACTTTGGCCGAATACAGCAGCTAGTTATATTGTCATTACGATAGGAGTGGCTTTTTTGATTCCCGGTGTCATCAGTCTTTTTAGCTTTTTCGGACGGAAAAGATCGGAACATGAACCGGCTCCCCGTTTTCCTATTGAGGGAATCGGCAGTTTGTTATTCGGACTTTGGCTGATTGTGATGCCTGAGTTTTTTGCAGACGTCCTGATGTTCCTTTTGGGCTTTATCCTGATCATGGGAGGTGTGCAGCAGATTGCCTCTTTGTCGATGGCCCGTCGTTGGACACCTGTTCCGGGGATTTTCTATCTGGTGCCTTCATTGATTCTTATCGCAGGTGTTATTGCGCTGTTCAATCCGACGGGAGTACGTAATACTGCTTTCATTATTATCGGTATCAGTAGCTTGGTTTATTCTCTGTCCGAACTGATCAACTGGTTTAAGTTTGCACGCCGTCGTCCTAAGACTCCGGTTACGCCTCACGATGAGGATATTGAGGATGCTAAGATTATAGAATAAAAAAAGAAGAGGACTACCGTCACGGTACCCCTCCCCTGCAAACTTAAAACAACCAACAAAAGAAATAGATAATTTCTATCTTAATGTAGGTGTGTACACACCTTCATTTCTTTTTTATCTTACAAACAACAGTTCTCTGTATTTCGGCAGTGTCCACATCTGGTTGTCTACGATCAGTTCCAGCTTGTCAATGTGGTAACGAATCTCTTCCAGTGCCGGAACGATTGTATCGTGGTAAGCGATCGCTTTTTCTCGTTCGCTTTCGATCTTGTTCGCCACTTTTCGGGCTTCAATCATTGCATCTACGTGTTCTTTGATGAAGGCGGTGCGGTCGGCGATTTCTTCGATCAGTTCCAGATTCTTGGCAGATAGTCTGGCTGCTTTATCTGCCGGAAATAAGGACTGCATTTTATAGACATTATTAATCAGATCCGTCTGATATTGAGTAGCGACCGGAATAATGTGGTTCATTGCCAGGTCACCTAATACGCGGGCTTCAATCTGAATCTTTTTCGTGTAAGTTTCCCATTTTACTTCGTTGCGGGCTTCCAGTTCCTTTTTCGTCATCACACCGATTGCTTCGAACATAGCAATTGTCTCCGGTTTCAGATAGTTGTCGAAAATAACGGGAACACTTGTTTCACAGTCCAGACCTCGACGGGCGGCTTCTACTTTCCATTCGTCGCTGTATCCGTTGCCGTCGAAGTGGATAGCCTTACATTCTTTGATATATCCGCGAATTACTTCAAGGATAGCGGAAACTTTCGGTTCTCCCTTTTCGATCAGAGCGTCTACATCCTTTTTGAATTTCATCAGTTGTTCTGCTACGGCAGAGTTCAATGCAATCATGGCACTTGCACAGTTAGCCTCAGAGCCTACGGCACGGAACTCAAACCGGTTCCCGGTGAAAGCGAAAGGAGAGGTGCGGTTGCGGTCTGTATTATCAATCAGCAATTCGGGGATTTGGGGAATATCCAGCTTCATTCCCTGTTTTCCGCTAAGGTTGATCAGATCGTCTTTGGTGCTGTTCTCGATATGATCCAATACCTGTGACAACTGTTTGCCGAGGAAAGAAGAGATGATAGCGGGAGGTGCTTCATTGGCTCCCAGGCGATGAGCGTTGGTAGCGCTGGAAATAGAAGCTTTCAGTAATCCGTTGTGACGGTAAACTGCCATCAGCGTATTCACTACGAATGTGACAAAGCGCAGGTTATCTTCCGGCGTCTTGCCCGGTCCCATCAACAGGATACCTGTATCCGTTCCCAGTGACCAGTTATTGTGCTTGCCGGAACCGTTGACACCCTTGAACGGCTTTTCATGAAGCAATACACGGAAACCGTGACGGCGGCTGACTTTACGCATCAACGACATGATCAGTAGGTTATGGTCATTTGCCAGGTTGCATTCTTCGAAGATAGGAGCTAATTCGAATTGATTCGGAGCTACCTCGTTATGACGGGTTTTTACAGGAATACCCAGTTTCAACGCTTCAATTTCAAGGTCTTTCATAAATGCGGCCACACGGGTAGGGATGGCACCGAAATAGTGGTCTTCCAACTGCTGGTTCTTGGCACTGTCATGCCCCATCAATGTGCGTCCTGTCATAAGTAAGTCCGGACGTGCGGCATACAAACCTTCATCTACCAGAAAGTATTCCTGTTCCCATCCCAGATAGGCAACGACCTTCTTTACCTCAGGATTGAAATAGTGGCAGACGGCGGTTGCGGCTTTATCTACGGCACGCAGAGCTTTCAGTAACGGTGCTTTATAATCAAGGGCTTCACCTGTATATGCGATAAATACAGTCGGGATGCAAAGCGTATCATCTACGATAAATGCGGGTGATGATGGGTCCCATGCGCTATATCCGCGTGCTTCGAAAGTATTACGGATACCGCCGTTCGGGAAAGAAGAAGCATCCGGCTCCTGCTGTACCAGCAGTTTGCCTGTGAACTCTTCCATCATGCCTCCCTTGCCGTCATGTTCGACGAAAGCGTCATGCTTTTCTGCCGTACCTTCGGTGAGCGGTGCAAACCAGTGAGTATAATGAGTGACACCCATTTCGACAGCCCATTTTTTCATTCCGGCAGCTACTTCATCAGCGATGCTGCGGTCTAGCGGGGCACCATTGTCAATAGCGTCAATCAGTGCGTTGTATACCTTGCTTGGAAGGTACTTGAACATTTTTTCCTTGTTGAACACATACTTACCGAAGTATTCCGAAGGGCGTTCGGCAGGTGTTGCTACTTCAACCGCTTTCTTCTTGAAAGCTGTCTCTACGACTCTGAATCTTAGTTTTGACATAATACCTAATTTGATTTGTTGTTAAATATGTTAGAGTAAAAATTCCTTTTTTAGCTTAGTTATAAGCAGATTCTCCGTGTTCGTAGATGTCGAGACCTTCTTCTTCGACACGTGCTGGAACGCGAAGTCCGTGAATCTTGTCGAGTACTTTGAAGATAATGAATCCCATACCTGCCGCCCAGACTCCGACAACAACCGCACCGAAAAGCTGGGCACCCAAAAAGCCGGCTCCATGTCCGTAGAACAACCCTTCACTGGTAGAAAACAATCCTGTGAGCACTGTTCCCAAGAAACCACAAACCCCGTGTACGGAAGAAGCACCGACAGGATCGTCAATCTTCAATACCTTGTCAATAAAGTCGACTGCAAATATCATGACTACACCACAAATGGCACCGATTAATACCGCTCCTGAGGGAGCTACAGCGTCACATCCGGCTGTGATACCTACCAAACCTGCCAAAACACCATTCAGTGTCAGTGATAAAGACGGTTTGCCATATTTCATCCAGCTCATCGCCAGTGCAAAGAAGCCACCGGCACAAGCCGCCAGATTTGTTGTCAGAAATACATGTGAGATGGCCATTGCATCCGCTTCGGTACTTGCTGCCAACTGTGATCCGGGGTTGAATCCGAACCATCCGAACCAAAGGATAAATACACCCAGTGCGGCAACTGTCAGGTTGTGTCCCGGAATAGCTCTTGACTTACCGTCTTTGCCATATTTACCGATACGGGGACCAAGAATAGCAGCGCCTACCAAAGCAATCCAACCACCAACGGAGTGGACAATCGTTGAACCTGCAAAGTCATGGAACGTCGTTCCGAAAAGATTCATCATGAACGAACCTTCTTCTCCGTTCATCAGCCAGCCGCCACCCCATGTCCAGTGACCGGAAATTGGGTAAATCAGTACACTGATAAAGATAGTATAGACCAGATACATGGAGAACTTGGTGCGTTCCGCCATCGCTCCCGATACAATCGTGGCTGCCGTTGCGCAGAATACTGTCTGAAAAACCAGAAATCCTTCTCTGGGTAAATCACTGTCGAGGAATGACAGATCAAAGAAGTGTGGCATTCCGATGAAACCTCCCGCACCAAACATCAGACCGAAACCGATGAACCAGTAGAGCAAGGAACCAAACATGAAATCCACAAAGTTCTTCATCAAAATGTTGGCGGTATTCTTGACTCTGGTAAAACCCGCCTCAACCAATGCAAACCCCGGCTGCATAAAAAATACGAGCATTGCCGCAAGCAGCATCCAGACTGTATTCAATCCTAATGCCAGTTCCCCGATTGTATCGGGAGTTGTTTCGGCAGAAGCAGTGGCGGTTTCAGCAATTTCAGGTGTAGTTTTGACTTCAGTAATTGTCTCCGTAGTTGTCATAAAAGTATCTGCATCAACTGCTTCCTGTGCAAAAGCACTGGTTGCGAAACAGCAGAAAATGAACATAGCAGTGGCTATCCACAGCTTTGTGAAGCTGTGTCTCTTATATGTTTTATCCATAATGATTATCTTATTTAATACCTGTTTTTATTATGTTATCATCCGAAAGTAAATCTGGCCCCAGAACTTTGCCAGTTATCGTTCCTGTTCGGCGTTATAGAGAGCGATGTCGCCACGTTCGGCGGTGCGGATGCGGATGGCGTCCTCGATAGGAATGACGAAAATGCGTCCGTCACCGATCTCTCCGGTTTGTGCGGCTTTGATGATAGCCTGTACGGTCTTTTCTGCATTTTTGTCGCGTACTACAATAGAAACCAGAATACGTTCGATGGTGCTGGTATCATATACCACTCCACGATAGATACGTCCTTGCCGTGCTTTACCGATCCCTCTTACATCGTAGTAAGAGAACCATTCAATGTCCGCTTCGAGCAGAGCGTCTTTCACGTCCTCGAATTTGGTTTTACGGATGATAGCTTCAATCTTTTTCATATACCTTAAATATTAGTGTTGACCTGTAAAAAGAAGAGGTATAGGGAGGTGGCAGCCATCGCAGGTTACCATACAACAAACCGATAAAATCTAAACTCTAACTACCTTCCTGTTCCCTATACGCTCTTTGACTATATAAACTCTCTCTCTTAAAAACTTAATCCGAATGTGAAGTAAGCGCCTTCCGTACGTGGATTTACTGATACTTTGGCAAATGCCGGAACCGAGAATGAATCAGTAACCCTGATCTCCTTGACAGCTCCGAGACTGATGTCGGAAACGCAGAACCCACTTGTGTATCCATTATAAAAAGTCGTCTCCCAAGGTACCATTCCTACATCTACTGTCCAGTCAAGTCCTCCAAGGCTGAACGGTGCACTAAGTGCGAGGTAGGAAGAATAAGCCCTTTTCCCGTTTTCTTTAACTCCGTCGGCACCTGCAAAGTTCGTGTACCAGTTGATTGCCAGCGGACCAAAATCATATCCTACCTGTGCCTCAAATACATGAGCGGTTGAATGAGCGCCATATTTGAAATACTTGTTGGTAGGTACCTGAGTGTTGAACCAGTAATCCGTTACCGAGATGCTGAAACCACCGGTTGAATAACCGAGAGTCAAATCGAACTCTTTAGTATCCGATGACTCAAACCCTACCGATCCCCATGCTCCGAGTGACAGTCCTTTGTAAGAGATTCCTAATGAAGGCTGAATGCTGACTCCGCCTAAATCCTGACCACGCCAGATATAACCACTTACCAAGTCTGCTCCTACGGAGGCTTCTACTTTATCCTGCGCCATCATATTGGATGGCACAAGGCCGATCAGTAATAACGCTGCTGCTATGCCCCTCAATTTTTTGTTAATCGTCGTTTTCATCGTCTTTTTACCTTTAATAGTTAGAAAAATGTGGATGTACGGTCCAGTGTTATATAGTAGCGCGCAAAATACTATCAAAGCCAGTTCTTTATTCTTCTCATTGCTTCCATACAATCGTTGTGATCGCCGAATGCTGTCAGTCGGATATATCCCTCACCGCTGGGGCCGAAACCTACACCGGGGGTTCCTACTACATTGGCTTCATACAACATCTGTTCGAAGAATCGCCAGGAAGAGAGCCCGTTCGGGGTTTTCACCCATAAGTATGGAGCATTGACGCCTCCGTATACTTTCAATCCGGTAGCTTCCAGTCCTTCCTTCATGATCTTCGCATTGGTCATATAATAGTTAATCGTTTCTTTAATCTGTGCTTTGCCTTCTGTACTGTAGACGGCTTCCGCTGCACGTTGTGTGATGTACGAAGTGCCGTTGAATTTAGTGCACTGGCGGCGGTTCCATAATTTGTTGAGTGGAATCCGGTCGCCTTCCAGTGTGGCAGCTGTCAGTTCTTTCGGGACTACGGTATATCCGCAACGTACTCCGGTGAAACCGGCTGTCTTTGAGAAACTGCGGAACTCAATAGCACATTTCTTGGCTCCTTTGATTTCGTATATGGAGTGGGGGATATCCGCGTCTTGGATATAGGCTTCGTATGCGGCATCGAACAAAATCAGTGTATCATTTGCCAATGCGTAGTCTACCCACTTTTTTAGTTCCGGTTTGGTCAGTGTCGTCCCTGTCGGATTGTTCGGGTAGCAGAGGTAAACAATGTCTATCCGTTTGTCGGGAATCTCCGGAATGAAGTCATTCTCACTTGTACAAGGCATATAAGTCACATTGCTCCATTTGCCTGTTCCTTCTTCCAGCACTCCGGCACGTCCGCACATGACGTTACTGTCAATATATACCGGGTAAATAGGGTCTGTTACACCGACACTATTGTCGTGGCGAAGGATATCGCCGATATTTCCGGTATCACTTTTGGCTCCGTCGTTGACGAATATTTCTGATGGTGAGAAATGAATGCCACGTGGAGCGAAATCATTCTTTATAATAGCTTCAATCAGAAAATCGTACCCCTGCTCAGGACCATATCCGCGAAATGTATCTTTACTTGCCAGCTCTTCCACTGCTTTGTGCATAGCCTCGATACATGCTTTGGGAAGCGGCTGAGTGACATCTCCGATACCTAACCGGATAATATCCTGCTTCGGATGCGTTATTTTGAATGTATTTACCTTCTTCGCTATATCCGAGAACAAATAGCTCCCCGGTAATTTCAAAAAATGTTCGTTTACTAATGCCATATTGTTATTGTTTTAAGTTTCTGCAAAACCTGTTACCTATTACCTAATACTTATTACCTATCCCTCCATCTCCCCATCAAAAACTTTAGTTGCCGGTCCTGTCATTAATATGTGTCCCGTTGCTTCTTCCCACTCGATGGTGACGGTTCCCCCATCCATTATTATATCACATTTTCTTCCTGCCAATCCATGGAGAACAGCGGCTACAGCCGTGGCACAAGCACCTGTTCCGCAGGCCTGGGTGATTCCTGAACCTCTTTCCCAAACTCTCATCCGAATGGTGTCTTTACCTACGATCTGAGCAAACTCTACATTTGTCCTGTCCGGAAAGAGATGATAATTTTCTAACTGCGGACCAATTTCCGGCAGATTGATTTGGGTAATATCTTCTACAAAAGTTACCAGATGCGGGTTTCCCATTGATACCCGGGTAGACTGAAAAGGAAATTGATCGCCGAAATCTACCGCTTCCGTTTCCAGAGGACTACCCATATCTACAGTGACTGCCGTCACCTTTCCTCCTTCTACATGTAATTTCAGAACCTTAATGCCCGAACGGGTGTCAAGTGTGATTTTCTTTTTGGCAGTTAATCCGTATTCGTATACATACTTGCCTACACAACGGCTTCCATTGCCACACATCATTGCTTCCGAACCATCTGCATTAAATATACGCATACTGAAATCTGCTTTGTCAGAACTGCCAATCAATATAAGTCCGTCACTTCCAATTCCCGTATGAAACTTGCTCCATTCGATTGCTTTCTTTTCAGGGGCTGCTATCGGATATCGGGTAGTATCTACATATATGTAGTCATTACCTGCTCCATGCATTTTTGTGAACTTAATCTTGGTTGTCATTTTGTTCTTTATTAATTGGTTGTTGTATCCTTTTGTTTTATTACAATGCAAAGATATGACTTTTTGATTTAACTTTTGATGAAAAGATGTCTAATCTCTATTTATTTTATACAATCTTACAATCGCGGGAAATAAAGCCATGTTTTGTTATAAATTGAAATTATGCATACCTTTATATTAATAAACTGTTATTTGCTTGATTTGTTTTGCATATCCTTCCATAATATATGAAGAATATTTGGGGTAAATCAGTCCTTGTATTCGATCTAAAATGTGAATTTTCGCTTTTACAATAGGTCGATATGCTAGTGATTTTCGCTTTTATATATCATATTGCTTGTTTGCAGTTTTGCAGAACCTTTTTGTTATAGCATTGTTTAGTCACTAATAAATATAATAATGTAGCAATATGGATATAGAGAAACAATTGGAAGTTGCGGCGCAGAGCGATCATTTGGTATTGATTGTGTTTTATGCCGACTGGTCACCTCATTATGAATGGATAGGGCCTGTGCTCCGTACTTATGAACGGAGAGTCATTGAATTGATTAACGTGAATATCGAGGAAAATAAAACTGTAGCCGATTCTCATAATATAGATACGGTGCCTGCGTTCCTTCTGTTGCATAAAGGACATGAATTGTGGAGGCAGGTAGGAGAGTTGACCATCGGAGAGTTGAAAGAGGTATTGGAAGATTTTAAATAAGTCCTGTTTGAATTTTATGTAAGAAGCACCATTATACAGCAAATAAATATGTATAATGGTGCTTCTTGTATCTATCGAATATTTGCAAAAAGTTTCTGTCGGCTTTTTACATTTTCTGAGAGTAACTATTTTAGTATTTCCTGTGCCACAGTCGGCTCGTTGGTCGTAATGAAATCCACCTTTTGGTCTATGAGCCACTTCATGTCTTCTGCTTTATCTACAGTCCATACATTGACTTTCAGTCCGAGATCATGGGCTTCTTTGATCCATTCGGGATGTTTCTTGATTACTCCCATGTGATAGTCGAGTCCGGCTGCACCGAGGTCTTTCAGCTCTTTGGGAGATAGCTCGCCGTTGAGATAGAATACCGGAGTTCCGGCAGGTGCCAGGCGGATAAACTCTTTCATGGCGTGCAGTGAGAAAGTGATATATTCCATACGGTTTTCCAGTCCCAGCTTTGTTACCAAGGCAAGAATTTCCTGTACGGCTTTCGTTTCACGCTTTTTGCTGTTAAGTGCTTTTAGTTCCAATATAAGTTTGGTATTGCATTTTTTACCGGCTTCCAGATACTGTTCCAGGCTGGGTAGGTTCTCTCCGTTCGATAGTTTCAATCCTGTAAGAGCGTCACCTTTGGAATACTCCATGTATTTCATCTTATAGACAGGGTCATGATTGATAACCAGTTTATTGTCTTTGGTAAGCCATACATCAAATTCGGAGCCATAGCAATGGATAGAATCGGCTTTTTGAAGTGCTGTGATACTATTTTGCGCAGAACCTGCTGTTTTCCAGTAGCCACGATGGGCGATAACTTGCGACTTTTGCGCTTGGGCACTAGCTACTGAAATGATAAGGGCAACCATTAGAATAATTCTTTTTATCTTCATTGATAGTACATTTAAAAAGTTTATGAGTCCAAAATTATAAAAAATAAAACACAGATCAGCCTGTTATTATGCTAATCTGCGTTAATTGACAGCTTTTTATGCATAGAAGTCTATACTTTTTATTCCTGACTTTACAAACTGATGAATATATATTCAAAGATATGAGTTTATTTCAGACATCTAAAATTTTTCAACAAATTTATTTTACCTCTTCGGCATAGGCTTCTTCATGCACTCCTCTCACTGCTCTGCCGCTTGGTTCATTCAGGTTACGGAAAGCTACATCCCATGCCAGCGCTTCTGCTGTAGAGCAGGCCACACTTGGTACGCTTGGTACGCTGCGGGCTGCGCTTTCACTCGGAAAATGCTCTTCAAAGATACTCCGGTAGTAATATTCTTCCTTGTTGAGCGGAGTGTTAATCGGGAAACGTTCGGCAGCGTGTTCCATCTGTTCATCACTGACGGCAGCCGCTGTAATCTCTCTTAAGGTATCAATCCACGAATATCCCACACCATCACTGAACTGCTCTTTTTGTCTCCATGCTACGCTTTCCGGTAGCATATCGGCAAAAGCTTCACGTACAATTCGTTTCTCAATCTCCTTTCCGGGGCACATTTTAGCTTTTGGATTCAACGCCATCGCTACATCCAGAAATTCCTTGTCCAGAAATGGGACACGTCCCTCTACACCCCAGGCTGATAAACTCTTATTGGCACGAAGGCAATCATACATATGCAGTTTTGATAACTTACGTACCGTTTCCTCATGGAAATCTTTCGGAGTGGGAGCTTTGTGAAAGTAAAGATAACCGCCGAAAACTTCATCGGCACCTTCACCACTCAATACCATTTTGATCCCCATCGATTTGATCACACGTGCCAGTAAATACATGGGAGTGGAGGCACGTACCGTAGTCACATCATACGTCTCGATAAAATAGATAACATCCCGAATAGCATCCAGCCCTTCCTGAACCGTATAATTGATTTCATGATGAACCGTACCGATATATTCTGCCACTTCACGTGCCTTTATCAAATCGGGCGCCCCCTTCAGACCGATGGCAAAAGAATGTAGTTGAGGCCACCAGGCGTCACTTGCTCCGTCTGTTTCAATACGTTTTGCTGCATATTTTTTGGCGATAGCTGAAATCACAGAACTGTCCAGACCACCTGAAAGAAGTACTCCATAGGGAACGTCACTCATCAGCTGGCGATGAACGGCATCTTCCAATGCTTCTTTTACATCACTGACTTTGGCATCATTGTCTTTTACAGACTCATAGTCTGTCCATTCGCGTGTATACCAACGCTTCATTTTGCCTTCTTTACTGTAAAAGTAATGTCCCGGAAGAAATGGTTCGTACTCATTACAGAATCCTTCGAGTGCTTTCAGTTCACTGCCGAAGTAGATTTTGCCATCCTTGTCTTTTCCTATATATAAAGGTATGACTCCGATAGGATCACGTGCAATGAGGAACTCGTCTTTTTCTTCATCATAAAGTACAAAGGCGAAAATTCCGCTGATCTCTTCCAGAAAGTGGATGCCTTTATCTTTATAAAGGGCAAGAATCACTTCACAGTCGCTTCCGGTCTGAAAATCATATTGTCCGGCATAGCGGGCGCGGATATCCCGATGGTTGTAGATTTCACCGTTCACGGCGAGCGCTTGTTTCCGGTCGGGGGAGTATAAGGGCTGTCCTCCGCTTTGCGGGTCAACTATCGAGAGGCGTTCGTGTGCCAGAATGGCGCTTCCACCTACGTAGATACCGCTCCAGTCCGGTCCGCGATGACGGATTTTCTGTGCCATTTTCAGTGCTTTGTCTCTTAGCTCTTTGGTTTGAGTTTTTATGTTGAGTATACCTGCTATTCCACACATAACTTTGAGTATTTGGAAGTTAATATAATTTGTTGATTCTCTGTTTTTTAAAAGTCGGTTCGTTACTATTTATTCGTTTTCCCTGGCTTTTCCTTTCGTTTGACCTGGGTCATCTTTTAGTTCAACCTAGGTTGTTGTTTCGTTCAACCTAGGTCAAACGAATAAATAATAGTCTATAAACTTCATGGTGTTCCTTGCTGTAAGGGTTACTTCACCAAATAGTGATCTATGTCCGCAGCAGCCTTTCGTCCTCCTGCCATCGCCCGTACTACGAGGCTTGCTCCGGTAGCTGCATCTCCGGCAAGGAATACGTTTTCTGCAAATTTCGGTTGTTCCGGTTTCAGGAATCCCATGGCCAGCAGCACCATATCTGCTTCGATTACTTCTTTCTTCCCTGTGAGGTTCATGGTCGGACGTCCGCCATCTGTTGCCGGTGTCCATTCTACTTCTTCCACCTCGACGCCGGTTACTTTACCGTTCTTACCCAAAAACTGATTGGAAGTCAGGCACCAGCGACGGGTACAACCTTCTTCATGGCTGGAGGTCGTTTTGAAAACTACCGGCCATTGCGGCCAGGGCGTAGAAGGATTGTGGCCGACGGGAGGTTTGGGCATAATTTCAATTTGCGTGACGCTGGTTGCTCCCTGTCGTACACTGGTTCCGATACAGTCCGAACCGGTGTCTCCACCGCCGATCACAAGCACTTTTTTGCCTTTGGCATTCACCAGTTTGTCTTTGGGGAAAGTTTGTCCTTCCAGAATCCTGTTCTGTTGCGCCAGCATTTCCAGTGCGAAATGGATTCCTTTCAACTCCCGTCCCGGAATGCTTAAATCACGGGCAGTCGGTGTACCCGTGCAAATGCAATATGCATCGAATCCTTCCGGCAAATGGTTAACGTCTATTTCTACTCCCATTTCAAACTGAATACCTTCTGCGGCAAGTATTTTCATGCGGCGGTCGATTACGTTTTTGTCCAGTTTGAAGTTTGGAATACCGAAACGTAATAATCCTCCCGCAGCTTCATCTTTATCGAATAACGTTACGGTGTATCCTTTTAGATTCAGTTGGTTGGCAACTACCAATCCGGCCGGACCGGCACCGACAACTGCTACTTTTTTGCCGTTTCTTTGGGGATGCTGCACCTGTATATATCCTTCACGGAAGGCGGCTTCTACAATGGCAGCTTCATTTGCACGGATAGTCACCGGTTGGTCACAGGATAGTTTCAGTACACAGGATTTCTCACAGAGGGCAGGGCAGATACGTCCTGTAAATTCCGGAAAGTCGCAAGTGGATGACAGCACTTCATACGCTTCTTTCCATTTTCCTTTGAATAAAGCGTCCTGCCATTCCGGCTGTTTATTGCCTATTGGACAAGCCCAGTGACAAAAAGGTACTCCGCAATCCATACACCGTGATGCCTGTAATTTACGGCTGTTCGTATTCAATGTTTGTTCTACCTGACTATAGTCAGTGATGCGCTCGCTAACGGGGCGGTATCCCGCCTCTTGCCGAGGTATATTTAAAAAAGCTTTAGGATCTCCCATCTTGTTAAGTAATAAGTATTAGGTAATAGGTATTAAGCAATAAGTATTAACTATATGGATTAAAGATGTTTGAAGCTACGGTTAATACCTAATACTTAATACCTAATACTTGAATTAATAGTCTCTTTGCATATCTGCTATTTTTTGCTGTAACTTTCTCATCTGCTCTTCCTGTAGTACTTTTTTGTATTCAATAGGTACTATCTGGATAAACTGATCTACGTAATGGTTCCAGTCATCGAGCATGGTACGTGCCAGTTTCGAACCGGTGTACAGGTAGTGCTGACGAATCAGTTCGTGCAGTTCTTTGCGGTAACCGGCTTCTTCGATCAGTGACAGTTCAACCATTTCCATGTTGCAGAAGTAGTCAAAATTGCCGTCTTTGTTCCATACGTAAGCCACACCGCCACTCATACCGGCGGCAAAATTTCGTCCGGTTTGCCCCAGAACCACTACACGGCCTCCGGTCATATATTCGCAACAGTGGTCGCCTACACCTTCCACTACGGCAACAGCTCCTGAGTTGCGCACGGCAAAACGTTCGCCTACGCGGCCATTGATATAAACTTCACCGCTGGTTGCACCATAGAGCAGGGTGTTGCCTGCAATCGTGTTCTTTTCGGCTTCGAAGTTGCTGCGGATAGGCGGTAATACGGCAATGCGTCCGCCACTCAATCCTTTACCCAGATAATCATTCGCTTCACCTTCCAGCTTGAAATTGACTCCCGGTACGAGGAAGGCACCGAACGACTGTCCCGCAGAGCCTTTGAATTTCACATTCAAGGTATGTTCCGGCAGTCCCTTTTCTCCGTGTTTTTTGGCAATGACACCGGAGAGCATGGCACCTGTCGCACGGTCCGTATTGGCAATTGTGTATTCCAATGAAACTTCTTTTTCGTGTTCTATCGCTTCTTGGGCAGCATCAATGATTGCCACATCCTTCACTGTAGAAATACCATGATCCTGATCGATGACGTGACGGATGGCTGCACTGTTATCCACGCGTGCCAGTAGCTTGGTGAAGTCAATCAGAGCGTGCTTCGGATTCGGATCGTTTTCGTCGGATTTGCGTTCAATCAAGTCCGTGCGTCCGATAATATCATCCATTTTGGTGAATCCCATTTCCGCCAGATATTCACGGACTTCCTGTGCCAGGAAGGTGAAAAAGTTGATAAGATATTCGCTGCGCCCATGAAAGCGTTTGCGTAATTCCTCATTCTGCGTGGCTACTCCTACCGGACAAGTATTCTGGTGACATTTGCGCATCATCACACATCCCAGCACGATCAGGGCGGAAGTGGCAAAACCATATTCTTCGGCGCCCATTAATGCCATTATGATAATGTCGCGTCCGGTTTTCAATTGGCCATCGGCTTGTAGGACGACTTGTCCCCGCAGACCGTTCAGAACCAAGGTTTGCTGTGTCTCGCTCAGTCCCAGTTCCGGAGAAATGCCGGCGTAACGGATGGATGAAGCGGGAGAGGCTCCCGTACCACCCTCGGCACCGGAGATGACAATCAAATCCGCTTTTGCTTTTGCCACGCCTGCGGCAATGGTACCTACGCCACTTTCTGCTACCAGTTTGACACTGATTTTGGCTTGTGGATTAACGTTTTTCAAGTCAAATATCAATTGCGCCAAATCCTCAATCGAATAAATATCATGATGGGGAGGAGGAGAGATCAGTGAGATTCCCGGAATGGAATGGCGTGTTTTGGCTATGACGTCGTTCACTTTGAATCCCGGAAGCTGTCCGCCTTCCCCTGGTTTAGCTCCCTGCGCTATTTTTATTTGTATCTCATCGGCATTCACCAGATATTCGGCGGTGACCCCGAAGCGTCCGGAAGCTACCTGTTTGATGGCACTTCGCATGGAAGTACCGTCCGGCAGCGGGTGGAAGCGGGAAGCATCTTCGCCACCTTCACCCGTGTTGCTGCGTCCGTGAATGGTATTCATGGCAATCGCCATTGCTTCATGAGCTTCCTTGCTGATAGATCCGAAAGACATGGCACCCGTCACAAAACGACGGAGAATATTCTCTATCGGTTCTACCTGTTCGATGGATATAGGATTGCGACGGAATCCTAAGAAGTCACGCAGGAAAATAGGTTTCTCCTTATTGTCTACCAAATGAGTGAACTCTTTGAATTTCTTGTAGCTGCCCAAGCGGGTGGCAAGTTGCAATGTACTGATGGTTTCCGGGTTCCACGCATGTTTCTCTCCGTCCTTTCGGAAGGCATACAGTCCGTTGTTCTTTAATAATGGAAAATTGAAAGTTGAAAATTGAGAGTTGCCGTGCGGTGCTTCATTTTCCATTTTCAATTCTCCATTTTCCATTCCTTCAACTCCTTCATCGTGGAAAGCGATTGCGTCTCTTGCCACTTCCTCCAGGCGGATACCTCCGATGGGGGAACCGAGTCCGCCGAAATAAGCCTTGCTCAACTCTTCGCTGAGTCCGACAGCTTCGAAAATCTTTGCACCGCGATAAGAGCGGATAGTGGAAATCCCCATCTTACTCATGATTTTGAACAGACCTTTGCAGATAGATTTGATATAGTTTTTCTCAGCGGTAGCATAGTCCAGTTGAATATCTTTCTCTTTTACCAGCTTGTCGAGGATGGCAAATGCCATATACGGGTTCAGTGCACTGGCTCCAAAACCGAGTAGTAAAGCGGCGTGCATTACTTCACGCATTTCTCCGCTCTCTACAATCAATGCTGTCTGCACACGTTTGCCGACAGATATCAGATGGTGATGCACGGCACTTACTGCCAGTAATGAAGGGATAACGGCATGAGTTGCATCCACGTCACGGTCGGTCAGTACAATGTAGTTTGCTCCGTCCGTAACTGATTCCTCCGCCATTTTGCAAAGGTTGTTCAGTGATTCCTGTAATCCGGCTTTCCCTTTGGATACTTCAAACAGCATCGGTAGTTTTACAGTCTTAAAGCCCTTGTAGCGGATATTGCAAAGAATATCCAGCTGTGTATTGCTTAAAATCGGATGATTCAGACGTACCATTTTACAATGACTCTCGCTGGGAGTCAGGATATTCATGCCTACCGCTCCGATATATTCCGTCAAAGACATTACCAGTTCTTCGCGTAGCGGGTCGATCGGCGGATTCGTAACCTGTGCGAATTGTTGGCGGAAATAGTTGTAGAGTAGCTGTGGTTTATCGGAAAGTACAGCCAGTGGCGTATCATTACCCATTGAGTGGATGGGTTCGGCACCCGCGCTCGCCATTGGCATAATCAGCCGTTCGATATCTTCTTTTGAATAGCCGAAAGTACGGAGCATCCGGTCATAGTTTTCTACGTGATGAGGCACTTTACGACCGCTTTTCAGTTCATCCAGTTCGATACGGTTAGTCGATAGCCATGTACGGTAAGGCTTCGCTTCGGCCAGTTGTTTCTTCAATTCGCCGTCATAGTAGATTTCTCCTTTCTCTGTATCGATCAATAGAATCTTGCCCGGTTGCAGGCGCCCTTTTTCCTTGATATCTCCCGGTTCAAAGTCCATTACGCCCACTTCGGATGCCACTACCATCGTATCGTTTTTAGTGATCAGATAGCGGGCAGGGCGCAGGCCGTTACGGTCGAGCATACCACCTGCAAATCGTCCGTCGCTGAAAAGCAAGGCTGCCGGTCCGTCCCAAGGTTCCATCAGGATAGAATGGTATTCATAGAATGCTTTCAGGTCTTCACTGATCGGATTCTTCTCGTTGAAAGATTCTGGTACGAGCATAGCCATTGCATGAGGCAGACTTAATCCTGACATGACCAGAAATTCCAGCACATTGTCCAGAGAAGCACTGTCGCTCATACCCGGCTGTATGATCGGGCGTATTTCTTTGATATCTCCCAGCATAGGAGTGGAGAGTACGCTTTCACGGGCTTCCATCCATCCGCGGTTGCCACGAATGGTATTGATCTCACCATTGTGCGCCAGCAGACGGAAAGGTTGTGCCAGTCCCCATGTCGGAAAAGTGTTGGTGCTGAAACGGGAGTGTACCAGAGCCAGTCCGCTGGTGAAGTAGCTATTCGTCAGATCAGGATAGTAGTTGCGTAGCTGCAATGACGAGAGCATACCTTTATATATAATACTTTTGGTCGAGAGCGAAACGACATAAAAATCGTTTCTCGTCGGAATAGCTGACAATCTGACTTTATTCTCTATCCGTTTGCGAATCAGATACAGTTTGCGGTCGGCGGTTTCCGTTTCCGTAAAACCGGTAATAAAGACCTGCTTGATATCCGGTTCGTTAGCCAGAGCCGCTTCACCTAGAATTTCCGGACAGGTGGGTACATTGCGCAGATGCATCAATGTAAGTCCCTCTTTTTCTATTTCTTCAATAATGATACTAAAAATAGCTGCCTGATCTTTTTCGTTTTTCGGTAGAAAAAGCAGACCGGTGCCGTACCGTCCCTTTTCGGGTACGGGGATGCCTTGCAGTAAAATAAACTCATGCGGAATCTGTAACATAATACCTGCACCGTCGCCGGTTTTGTTATCCGCCCCCTCAGCGCCACGGTGACGCATATTCTCTAATACCTTTAAAGCCGACTCAACAATGTCATGTGACTTTTCTCCGTGAATGTTCACCAGCATACCAACCCCGCAGGCATCGTGTTCGTATGCCGCATCATACAAGCCCATTTGTCCGGGCTGTCGTTGGTAGGGGATTTTTCCTGTTGCGTTGTTAAAAAGTTCTTGTTTCTTCATTCTTTTTAGCTTTATTGTATGATAATACCTGCTTGATGTATCAAATTGTTCGGCAAAGTTAGGGATTTAATTTCATAATGATAGTATATTGTTTATTTTTTGTGACACAAAATAAGATACCTTTTCTTTATTCTTTTAATTTGTAATCAAAATGCTCTGATTTGCTTATAATTTATCAGTCTGTCCGGTTTTATTTTGTTTTGATTGTGATTTGTTTCTTTTTGAGCTTAAAATAATATATTATTTAACGTTTTGATGTGTTTACAACTTTTTTATGTGCTTATGTCAAATAAATATTGAAAAAGTTATCTTTGTGTCATTTGGAATGTGTATATTTGCACCCGAAATAAAAATATCATAATATGTGTGGAATAGTAGGCTATATTGGTAAAAGAAAAGCCTACCCCATCCTTATTAAAGGGCTGAAGCGACTGGAGTATCGTGGATATGACAGTGCAGGGGTAGCATTGATCAGTGATAACCAACAGTTAAATGTGTACAAGACGAAAGGGAAAGTCTCCGAACTTGAAAATTTCGTCACACAAAAAGATATTTCCGGTACAGTCGGAATTGCCCATACCCGTTGGGCTACTCACGGGGAACCTTGTTCCGTTAATGCTCATCCTCATTACTCTTCTTCCGAAAAACTCGCTCTCATTCATAACGGTATCATTGAAAATTACGCCGTTCTCAAAGAAAAACTCCAAGCCAAAGGCTACGTCTTTAAAAGTAGTACCGATACCGAGGTGCTCGTTCAATTAATCGAATATATGAAAGTTACCAATCGGGTCGATCTGCTTACTGCCGTTCAGTTGGCTTTGAATGAAGTGATTGGTGCTTATGCGATTGCGATTCTTGATAAAGAGCATCCGGAAGAAATCATTGCGGCCCGCAAAAGCAGTCCGCTGGTGGTAGGTATTGGTGAAGATGAGTTTTTCCTTGCTTCGGATGCCACACCGATTGTAGAATATACAGATAAGGTGGTATACCTCGAAGATGGTGAGATAGCGGTGATCAATCGGGGAAAAGAGCTGAAGGTAGTCGACCTTAGTAATGTGGAAATGACTCCCGAAGTGAAAAAAGTAGAATTGAAGCTTGGCCAGCTGGAAAAAGGAGGTTATCCGCATTTCATGTTGAAGGAGATTTTTGAGCAGCCGGACTGTATTCACGATTGTATGCGTGGACGTATCAATGTGGAAGCCAATAACGTGGTGCTTTCGGCAGTAATAGACTATAAAGAAAAGTTGCTGAACGCCAAACGCTTTATTATTGTGGCTTGCGGTACTTCGTGGCATGCGGGATTGATCGGGAAGCATCTGATTGAAAGTTTTTGCCGTATTCCGGTAGAAGTGGAGTATGCCTCCGAATTTCGTTACCGTGATCCGGTGATCGATGAGCACGATGTGGTGATTGCCATTTCTCAAAGTGGAGAAACGGCGGATACGCTGGCGGCAGTGGAACTGGCAAAAAGTCGGGGTGCATTTATATATGGTATCTGTAATGCGATTGGTTCCTCCATCCCCCGCGCTACGCATACGGGGTCGTACATCCACGTCGGACCGGAAATCGGAGTGGCATCGACCAAAGCATTTACCGGACAGGTGACTGTGCTGACCATGCTGGCATTGACTCTCGCCCGGGAGAAAGGTACGATAGACGAGACACAATACCTGAACATTGTACGGGAATTGAATAGCATTCCCGGCAAAATGAAGGAAGTATTGAAACTGAATGATAAGCTGGCGGAACTGTCGAAAACTTTCACCTATGCGCATAACTTTATTTACCTCGGACGCGGATATAGTTATCCGGTTGCTTTGGAAGGTGCATTGAAATTGAAAGAAATATCGTATATTCACGCCGAAGGTTATCCGGCTGCCGAAATGAAGCACGGACCGATAGCCCTGATTGATGCCGAAATGCCGGTAGTAGTCATTGCTACCCAAAACGGGTTGTATGAGAAAGTACTTAGCAATATTCAGGAAATCAAGGCACGAAAAGGAAAGGTGATTGCATTTGTAACCAAGGGCGATACGGTGATCAGTAAAATAGCCGATTGCAGTATCGAACTTCCGGAAACAATCGAGTGCCTTGATCCGTTAATTACTACGGTACCTCTCCAGTTGCTTGCTTATCATATTGCGGTATGTAAGGGGATGGATGTAGACCAACCTAGAAATTTGGCTAAGTCGGTAACAGTCGAGTAGTTTAAAATGTAAATAGTCAAATAGTAAGAGATAGATTAATGGAACAATTGAAACATGAATGTGGCGTTGCCATGATACGCCTGCTCCAACCCCTGGAGTATTACGAGAAAAAGTACGGAACATGGATGTACGGTCTCAACAAGCTCTATCTGTTGATGGAGAAACAGCATAACCGGGGGCAGGAAGGGGCAGGACTGGCATGCGTGAAGCTGGAAGCAAATCCGGGTGAGGAATATATGTTTCGCGAACGCGCGTTAGGTTCCGGTGCCATCACCGAAATCTTCGAAGCTGTACAGAGTAACTTCAAGGACCTCACTCCCGAACAGTTGCATGATGCGGCATTTGCCAAACGTACTTTGCCCTTTGCGGGTGAAGTATATATGGGGCATCTGCGTTATTCTACTACCGGAAAATCCGGAATCTCGTACGTACATCCGTTTTTAAGAAGAAACAACTGGCGTGCTAAAAATCTGGCTCTCTGCGGAAACTTCAATATGACGAATGTAGATGAAATCTTTGCCCGCATCACCGCTATCGGTCAGCATCCACGTAAGTATGCCGATACCTATATCATGTTGGAACAGGTGGGGCATCGTCTTGACCGTGAAGTGGAACGCCTCTTCAACCTTGCTGAAGCCGAAGGACTGACAGGGATGGGAGTCACCCATTATATAGAAGAACATATCGAACTGGCCAACGTATTGCGTACTTCCAGCCGTGAGTGGGATGGGGGATATGTGATCTGCGGTCTCACCGGAAGCGGCGAATCTTTTGCTATCCGTGATCCGTGGGGTATTCGTCCCGCTTTCTGGTATCAGGATGATGAAATAGCCGTACTGGCTTCTGAGCGTCCGGTGATTCAGACTGCTTTGAATGTTCCCGTAGAAAAAATCAAGGAACTGCAACCCGGGCAGGCATTGCTGATCAGCAAAGAAGGCAGACTGCGGACTTCACAAATCAACAGGCCTCGCGAGCGGCACGCCTGCTCGTTCGAACGTATTTACTTCTCCCGTGGCAGCGATGTAGATATCTATAAAGAACGGAAACTCTTGGGAGAAAAACTGGTTCCGAATATTCTGAAAGCCATTAATAACGACTTGGACCATACTGTATTTTCCTTTATCCCGAATACGGCCGAAGTTGCCTTCTACGGAATGTTGCAAGGGCTGGATGACTATCTGAATGAAGAGAAAGTACGGCAGATTGCGGCATTGGGGCATCATCCCAATATGGAAGAGCTGGAGGTCATTCTTTCCCGCCGTATCCGCAGTGAAAAAGTTGCCATCAAAGATATTAAGCTCCGTACATTCATTGCCGAGGGAAACAGTCGGAATGACTTGGCTGCCCACGTATATGACATCACGTACGGAAGTCTGGTTTCCGGTGTCGACAATCTCGTGATTATCGACGATAGCATTGTGCGTGGTACTACCTTGAAGCAAAGTATCATCGGCATTCTCGACCGTCTTGGTCCGAAGAAGATCGTGATTGTATCTTCTTCTCCACAAGTTCGTTATCCGGACTATTACGGCATCGATATGGCGAAGATGAGCGAATTTATCGCTTTCAAAGCTGCCATCGAGCTTCTGAAAGAGCGGGATATGAAGGATGTGATTGCTGCCGCCTACCGGAAATCGAAAGATCAGGTAGGATTGCCGAAAGAACAAATGGTGAATTACGTGAAGGATATCTATGCGCCGTTCACCGATGAAGAAATATCTGCCAAGATGGTAGAACTCCTGACACCGAAGGGAACGAAAGCGAAAGTGGAAATCGTCTACCAACCGTTGGAAGGACTCCATGAAGCCTGTCCGAACCATCAAGGAGACTGGTACTTCAGTGGAAACTATCCCACGCCGGGTGGTGTGAAAATGGTGAATCAGGCATTTATCAACTACATTGAGCAGATGTATCAATTCTAACAACCATACAACGATTCAAAAATAAGAATGAGAAATGTGACATTAATCCTTGACGACGGGAGCCGGTTTTCCGGTAAGTCGTTTGGCTACGAGAAGCCGGTGGCGGGCGAAGTAGTTTTCAACACCGCCATGACCGGATATCCGGAGAGCCTTACTGACCCTTCCTACGCCGGACAGTTGATGACTCTTACCTATCCTTTGGTGGGTAATTACGGAGTTCCTCCTTTTACCATCGAACCCAACGGACTCGCCACTTTCATGGAAAGTGAAAAGATTCATGCCGAAGCGATCATCGTAAGTGACTACTCTTCTGAGTACAGCCACTGGAACGCAGTGGAAAGCCTTGGCGACTGGCTGAAACGTGAGAAAGTACCGGGCATCACAGGCATCGATACGCGCGAACTGACCAAAATACTTCGTGAACACGGAGTCATGATGGGACGTATCGTCTTCGACGATGAAATTGTCGGGGAAATTGACAATGGACAATTGACAATGGACAATTACGCTGCCGTTAATTACGTAGACCGTGTTTCCTGCAAAGAAATAATCTCCTATCTCCCTGATGGAACCTCCCAATGTTTTCCTCTTAGCACTTCTATTGCGCAACTTAACTCTCAACTTTTAACTTTCAATTCTCAACTTAAAAAAGTTGTTTTGGTGGATTGTGGTGTAAAAACCAATATTATCCGTTGCTTGTTGAGGCGTGGTGTAGAAGTGATCCGTGTACCTTGGGATTATGATTTTAACGGACTCGAATTTGACGGGCTGTTTATCTCCAACGGCCCGGGTGACCCGGATACCTGCGACGCAGCTGTGCAGAATATCCGCAAGGCAATGGCGAACGAGAAACTTCCCATCTTTGGAATTTGCATGGGCAACCAGTTGCTCTCGAAAGCCGGAGGGGCAAAGATTTACAAACTTAAATATGGACACCGTAGCCACAACCAGCCGGTACGCATGGTGGGTACGGAACGTTGTTTTATTACTTCGCAGAATCATGGTTATGCGGTAGACAATAATACGCTGGGGGCAGATTGGGAACCGCTGTTCATCAATATGAATGATGGTTCTAACGAAGGAATCAAACACAAGAAAAATCCTTGGTTCTCTGCACAGTTCCATCCCGAAGCTGCAAGTGGTCCTACGGATACGGAATTCCTGTTCGATGAATTTGTAAACCTGCTTAAATAACCGACTATCATGAAAGAAAATATAAAGAAAGTATTGCTGCTGGGTTCCGGTGCCTTGAAAATCGGTGAAGCCGGTGAGTTTGACTATTCCGGTTCGCAGGCACTCAAAGCCTTGAAAGAAGAAGGGATTGAAACCATTCTTATCAATCCGAATATTGCTACCGTACAGACATCCGAAGGAGTGGCAGATCAAATTTACTTCCTTCCGGTCACTCCGTATTTTGTAGAGAAAGTAATCCAGAAAGAAAAGCCGGAAGGTATTATGCTGGCATTCGGCGGACAGACCGCGCTGAATTGTGGAGTTGCTTTATATAAAGAAGGAATCCTTGAAAAGTATAATGTAAAAGTACTCGGTACTCCCGTACAAGCCATTATGGATACGGAAGACCGTGAACTCTTTGTACAGAAACTGAACGAAATCAATGTCAAGACCATTAAAAGTGAAGCTGTAGAAAATGCGGAAGATGCCCGTCGTGCAGCGAAGGAATTGGGATATCCGGTCATTGTCCGTGCGGCTTATGCGCTGGGTGGCTTGGGCTCCGGTTTCTGTGACAATGAAGAGCAACTGGATGTACTGGTAGAAAAAGCCTTTTCTTTTTCTCCGCAAGTGTTGGTGGAAAAATCGCTTCGGGGGTGGAAAGAAGTCGAATACGAAGTCGTCCGCGACCGCTTCGACAACTGTATTACAGTTTGTAATATGGAGAACTTTGACCCACTGGGGATTCATACCGGTGAGTCTATCGTTATTGCTCCGTCTCAAACACTGACCAACAGTGAATATCATAAACTTCGTGAACTGGCTATCCGTATTATCCGCCACATCGGTATTGTCGGCGAATGTAATGTACAGTATGCTTTCGACCCCGAATCGGAAGATTATCGCGTCATCGAAGTAAATGCCCGTCTTTCCCGTTCCTCGGCCCTGGCCTCTAAGGCAACCGGATATCCGTTGGCATTCGTGGCTGCCAAACTGGGACTCGGCTACGGACTCTTCGACTTGAAGAACTCGGTGACAAAGACTACTTCTGCTTTCTTCGAACCGGCTTTGGACTATGTGGTATGTAAGATTCCACGTTGGGACTTGGGAAAATTCCATGGTGTAGACAAGGAACTGGGTTCTTCCATGAAGTCGGTAGGTGAAGTGATGGCAATCGGACGTACTTTTGAAGAAGCTATTCAGAAGGGCCTCCGTATGATCGGACAGGGAATGCACGGATTCGTGGAAAACAAAGAACTAGTAATTCCTGATATTGACAAAGCACTGCGCGAACCGACCGATAAACGTATTTTTGTGATCTCAAAAGCCTTTCGTGCAGGATACACCATCGATCAGGTGCATGAACTGACGAAGATTGACAAATGGTTCCTTCAGAAGTTGATGAATATAATGAAGACTTCGGAAGAAATGCACGAATGGGGAAATAATCATAAACAGATTGCCGATCTGCCTGTGGAACTGCTTCGCAAGGCTAAAGTTCAGGGCTTTTCCGATTTCCAGATTGCCCGTGCTATCGGTTATGAAGGTGATATGGAAAATGGAAGCCTGTATGTCCGCAAGTATCGTAAGGCTGCCGGTATCCTTCCGGTGGTAAAACAGATCGATACACTGGCTGCCGAATATCCGGCGCAGACCAATTATCTGTATCTGACCTATAGCGGAGTGGCAAACGATGTACATTATCTGGGTGACCATAAATCCATTGTCGTATTGGGTTCCGGTGCCTACCGTATCGGTTCTTCTGTAGAGTTTGACTGGTGCGGTGTGCAGGCTCTGAATACCATTCGCAAGGAAGGTTGGCGCAGTGTTATGATCAACTATAATCCGGAAACGGTATCTACAGACTATGACATGTGCGACCGTCTCTACTTTGATGAACTGACATTCGAACGGGTAATGGATATTCTTGAGCTGGAAAATCCGCATGGTGTCATCGTATCTACCGGTGGTCAGATTCCGAATAACCTTGCCTTGCGTCTGGATGCCCAGAACATTCACATACTGGGAACAAGTGCTCAGAGCATCGACAATGCCGAAGATCGTGAAAAGTTCTCTGCAATGCTCGACCGTATTGGCGTGGATCAACCACGCTGGCGTGAGTTGACATCGCTGGAGGATATCAATGAGTTTGTCGATGAAGTTGGTTTCCCGGTTCTTGTTCGTCCGTCTTATGTGCTTTCGGGTGCTGCGATGAATGTCTGCTCCAATCAGGAAGAGCTTGAACGCTTCCTGAAACTGGCTGCCAATGTATCAAAGAAGCATCCGGTGGTAGTAAGCCAGTTTATCGAACATGCGAAGGAGGTAGAAATGGATGCTGTGGCGCAGAATGGCGAAATCATAGCCTATGCAATCAGCGAACATATTGAGTTTGCCGGTGTACACTCCGGTGATGCCACTATTCAGTTTCCGCCTCAGAAGTTGTATGTGGAAACTGTCCGTCGCATCAAACGCATCAGCCGTGAGATTGCCAAGGCATTGAATATTTCCGGTCCGTTCAACATCCAATACCTGGCAAAAGATAATGATATTAAGGTAATCGAATGTAATCTGCGTGCCAGCCGTTCTTTCCCGTTTGTCAGCAAAGTGCTGAAGATAAACTTCATTGAGCTGGCAACCAAAGTGATGCTGGGTCTTCCTGTGGAGAAACCGGAAAAGAATCTCTTTGAACTGGACTATGTGGGAATTAAGGCTTCGCAGTTCTCTTTCAACCGTTTGCAGAAAGCTGACCCTGTATTGGGAGTGGATATGGCTTCTACAGGTGAGGTCGGCTGTATCGGAAGTGACACTTCCTGTGCCGTACTGAAAGCCATGCTGTCTGTCGGCTACCGTATTCCTAAAAAGAACATCCTGCTTTCTACAGGTACAATGAAGCAGAAGGCTGATATGATGGATGCAGCACGTATGTTGGTAAACAAGGGATACAAACTCTTTGCAACCGGCGGTACTCATAAAACCTTTGCTGAGAACGGCATTGAAAGTACGCTTGTCTACTGGCCGAGTGAAGAAGGACATCCGCAGGCATTGGAAATGCTTCATAATAAGGAAATTGACATGGTAGTCAATATCCCGAAGAACCTGACTGCCGGGGAACTGGACAATGGATATAAAATCCGTCGCGCGGCTATCGACCTGAACGTGCCGTTGATAACGAACGCCCGTCTGGCAAGTGCATTTATCAATGCTTTCTGTACGATGACCGTTGATGATATTGCCATCAAGAGCTGGGAAGAGTATAAGTAAGAAATAATAAATTGTTGTATAATAAGTTGGAAAAGTCGTTCCCGTGCATTCGGGGGCGGCTTTTTTTATGAATTTCTGTTTTTGGGATGGTGTCACTATAAGCATGGGATAGTGTCACTATCCTGTCAGTATGCTTACACTATCCTTCCTGTATAGTGTCACTATCTTTTTTTAATGTCTATAAGTTGCATGATTGGACAAATTGGTGTAAATTGCGCAATTATTTCACAAATATTCTAAAACAGGGGAGTAATATGAGCATGGATAATCATATCGTAATTATGGCTGGTGGCATCGGTAGTCGTTTTTGGCCGATGAGTACACCGGAATGTCCCAAGCAATTTATTGATGTAATGGGATGCGGGCGTACGTTGATTCAACTGACTGCTGATCGTTTTGATGGCGTCTGTCCACGGGAAAATGTGTGGGTAGTAACGTCCGAGAAATATATTGATATCGTCCGGGAGCAATTGCCGGAGATTCCTGAAAGCAATATCCTTGCAGAGCCTTGTGCACGAAACACTGCTCCCTGCATCGCCTATGCTTGCTGGAAAATCAAGAAAAAACATCCGAACGCCAATGTGGTGGTGACTCCGTCGGATGCATTGGTTATCGATACAGGTGAATTCCGCCGGGTAGTAGAGAAAGCACTTCGTTTTACTGACAACAGCAGTGCTATCGTAACGCTGGGTATCAAACCGACTCGCCCGGAAACCGGATATGGATACATTGCTGCCGGAGATCAGATCATGACTGATAAAGAGATTTTTACGGTAGATGCATTCAAGGAAAAACCGGACAGGGAGACTGCCGACAGATATCTGGCCGAGGGTAATTACTTCTGGAATGCAGGAATTTTTGTATGGAATGTGCGTACTATCACTTCCGTGATGCGTGTATATGCTCCGGGCATAGCGCAAATCTTCGATCGTATTTTCCCCGATTTCTATACGGAGAAGGAAAATGAAACGATTAAAAAGCTGTTCCCTACCTGCGAAGCTATTTCCATAGACTATGCCGTAATGGAAAAAGCACAGGAAATCTATGTACTTCCGGCTTCTTTCGGTTGGTCGGACTTGGGGACCTGGGGAGCGCTCCGCGGACTGTTGCCACAAGATAAATCCGGAAATGCTACGGTAGGGGCCGATGTCCGTTTGTACGAAAGCAAGAACTGCATCGTACATACCAGTGAAGAGAAACGGGTCGTTATTCAGGGGCTGGATGGATATATCATTGCCGAGAAAGATAATACACTGTTGATCTGTAAACTGGATGAAGAACAGCGGATAAAGGAGTTTTCAAAGTAATCCTTTAATTCTTCTGATATTCCTGAGGCGTCATTCCGGTCATTCGTTTGAAAAACTTGCTGAAGAAAGACGGATTGGGAAAGTTTAATTCATCTGATATCTGATAAACAAGGCGGTTGCTATGTTTTAGCAATACTTTAGCCTCTAGTATAATGGACTGGTTTATCCAGTCCATTACTGTTTGCTGGCTGGTTTGCCGGATTACAGTGTTCAGATAACGGGGAGTGAGACAAAGTTTATCCGCATAGAAACTGACATTCCGTTCTGTTTTGCTATAGGTGTTGACCAAAGAAATGAAGCGCTGAAAAATGTCGTTTTGATGGGTTAATGGACTGAGTTCGGCCTGCCCTTTGCTTTTGGCTATATACTCTATATTATATAGTAATCCTACTAGTAAATGCTGAATGACCTCTTTTCTGAATACAGGTTCTTGCAATACACTCCACATGACCGTCACAAAATTCTCTATCTGTATTTGTTCTTCGGTAGACAGTGGAAACAGGAGATTTTTCTTTTGTTGGAGGAAATGGGTGAAGAATTCTTCCTTTCCGGATATCGGCAGAAAGTTCAGGTCTACTGCCATCATGTGAGCATCAAAATCGTGAGATACTTCTATGATTTGTATGATAGAGTTGGGAGCTATCAGGGATATATGGTCGGGCAGGAAAATATATTCGATCAGATTGATTAAAACACGTGCCGAGCCATTAGTGACAATAGCAATACGGCCTTCCTGTAGCCGGTACGGTTGTCCGACACTGAAGATAGTCGTTTCCATCTTTGAGAAACTTGTCACAAATCCGAACTCGGCATTGATGAAGCGAAATTCGTTGTGACGTACTATATTTATATCCTTCAACAGTTGGAGGCCTAATTCCATCGGTTTCTTCTGTTCCATTTTCTCAGTTCTTTTCCGGCAAAGATAAGAAATAGCCCTTGAATCTTCTCTTTTTTTAGGATGAATCGAACTATTGGGACATATTTTCCAACTATCAGAATGTGAAACTATTACTTAAAGGTCTATCTTTGTCTATCTTTAAATTCATAGAAAAAATGCGTATGAAAAGAATTATTTTTAGTCTTTCGCTTTTACTGTTCATGGCCGGAATGTATGGGCAGACCGGACATATAACACTGGAAGAATGTCAGCAAAAAACGCAGGATAACTATCCGTTGGTGCGTCAATATGATTTAGTGGAGAAGACGAAAGAATATAATCTGGAAAATGCGGCGAGGGGATACTTGCCTCAGTTTGCTCTTTCGGCAAAGGCGTCTTATCAAAGTGATGTGACGGAGTTGCCCATAACCATTCCCGGTGTGGATATCAAAGGGATGGCCAAAGACCAGTATCAGGTGATGCTGGAGTTACAGCAACAGATATGGGATGGCGGAGGAATCCGGATGCAGAAGAAAAAGGCTACGGCGGAAGCGGAGATCGACAGGGAAAAGTTGAACGTCGATATGTATGCGTTGAATGGCCGTGTGAATGATCTGTATTTCGGAATTCTTATGTTGGATGAGCAGTTGGCTCAGAATGCCTTGCTGCAAGACGAACTGGGACGGAACTTCCGTCAGATTACGGCTTATGTGGAAAATGGAATAGCTAATCAGGCCGATCTGGATGCTGTGAAAGTGGAGCAGTTGAATACCCGTCAGAAGAGAGTGGAACTGACTTCTTCCCGTATGGCTTATTTGAAGATGCTTTCGTTATTGATGGGAGAGGTGCTTTCGCCGGAGACAGTATTGGAGAAGCCTGTTCCTCAAAACGAATTGTCGGCTGTCAGTGAGATTCGCCGACCGGAGCTGTCGTGGTTTGACGCACAGGGGGCCGGTTTGCAGGTACAAGAGAAAGCCTTGAATGTGCGCCATCTTCCTCATTTAGGATTGTTTGTGCAGGGAGCTTACGGTAATCCGGGATTAAATATGCTGAAGAATGAATTTTCTCCTTATTATATTGCAGGTGTCCGGCTTTCATGGAATTTCGGAAGTCTGTATACGTTGAAGAATGACCGTCGGGTGATTGAAAATAAACGGAAGCAACTGGGCAGCAATCGGGATGTGTTTCTTTTTAATACGAGACTGGAAATGACGCAGCAAGATCAGTCTGTCCGTTCGTTGGAGAAGCAGATGCAGGATGATGATGAAATTATCCGGTTGCGTACGAATATTCGTCGGGCTGCGGAAGCCAAAGTTGCGAATGGTACGTTGACAGTAACAGAGATGCTCAGAGAACTGACGAATGAAAGTCTTGCCCGTCAGGCGAAGGCAATGCATGAGATTCAACGATTGATGGGTATCTATCAATTGAAATATACTACTAATCATTAATAAAAATCTGTCGGATATGAAACGAATGACAAAAATAGGAATATACGGGATGGCAGTATGGATGCTTTCTGCCTGTGGAAACGGAACGCCCGATTATGATGCAACGGGAACCTTTGAAGCTACGGAAGTGATCGTTTCCGCCGAAGCGGCGGGAAAACTGCTGCAACTGGAAGTGGAAGAAGGAACGAGATTGAAAGCCGGCGAAGAAGTAGGGCTGGTAGATACCGTCCAGTTATATTTGAAAAAGTTGCAACTGGAAGCAAGCATGAAATCGGTGGAAAGCCAGCGCCCCGATCTGGCCAAACAGATAGCCGCTACCAAACAGCAAATTACTACAGCGCAAAGGGAAAAGAAGCGGGTAGAGAACCTGCTTGCTGCCGGAGCTGCCAATCAGAAACAACTGGATGACTGGGATGCACAGGTAACCTTGCTTCAGCGGCAGTTGATTGCTCAGGAATCCTCATTGATGAAGAGTACGAACAGTCTGACGGAACAGGGGAATTCGGTCAGTATACAAGTGGCACAGGTAGAAGATCAGTTGAACAAGTGCCATATTCAGTCACCTATTGAAGGTACGGTACTGGCAAAATATGCGGAAGCGGGAGAACTGGCATCCGTTGGCAAACCGTTGTTTAAAGTGGGTGAGGTAGACCGGATGTATTTGCGGGCTTATGTTACTTCAGAGCAATTGTCCCAAGTGAAATTGGGGGATAAAGTGACGGTGTATTCCGATTATGGAAATTCGGAACAGAAAGCCTATCCCGGTGTGGTCACTTGGATTTCGGACCGTTCGGAGTTTACCCCCAAAACGATTCTGACTAAAAATGAACGTGCCAATCTGGTATACACAGTGAAGATTGCCGTGAAAAATGACGGTTCGTTGAAGATTGGTATGTATGGAGGTGTGGTATGGAAAAAGGAGAACCCATAGTCGTTGTAAAGGAAATCAGCAAGAGCTACGGGAAAGTAGAGGCACTGAAAGAGGTTTCTTTTGCGGTAGAGCAGGGAGAAATTTTCGGGCTGATCGGTCCTGACGGGGCGGGGAAGAGTACCTTATTCCGCATCCTGACCACTTTACTGTTGGCTGATAAAGGTACGGCAACTGTCAACGGACTGGATGTGGTGACGGATTATAAGCAGATTCGTACGAAAGTAGGATATATGCCCGGACGGTTCTCGCTTTATCAGGACCTTTCCGTAGAAGAGAATCTGGAATTTTTTGCTACGGTATTTCATACGTCGATACAGGAAAACTATGATTTGATTAAAGATATTTATCAGCAGATCGAGCCCTTTAAAAAAAGAAGGGCAGGCGCTTTGTCGGGAGGTATGAAGCAGAAGCTGGCATTGAGCTGTTCCCTGATTCATAAACCTGATATTTTATTTCTGGATGAACCGACTACGGGTGTAGATCCTGTGTCTCGGAAAGAATTTTGGCAGATGCTCCGTAATTTGAGAAAGCAGGGGATCACGATCATTGTTTCCACTCCTATTATGGATGAGGCTCGTCAATGCGACCGGATTGCTTTTATTAATCACGGGCAGGTGCACGGAATCGATACGCCCGAACGGATTCTTCAGAAGTTTGCTTCCATTCTTTGTCCGCCACCTTTGGAACGGGAGGAGGCGCAACAGATGGCAGCTCCTGTTATCGAGGTGAAGCAGCTGACCAAATCCTTCGGACATTTTACGGCAGTCGATCATATCTCTTTTCAAGTGCAGCGGGGAGAAATTTTCGGTTTTCTTGGAGCCAATGGAGCAGGTAAGACGACTGCGATGCGTATGCTTTGCGGATTGAGCCGTCCGACTTCGGGAGTAGGAAGGGTGGCAGGCTATGACATCTTTCGGGAAGCCGAGCAAGTCAAAAAGCATATCGGATATATGAGTCAGAAATTCTCTTTGTATGAGGATCTTAAAGTCTGGGAGAATATCCGTCTCTTTGCCGGAATTTACGGGATGAAGGAGATGGAGATTGAAGAAAAGACAGATGAATTGTTAGAACGCCTGGGGTTTGCAGACGAACGGGATACGTTGGTGAAGAAACTTCCTTTGGGTTGGAAACAGAAACTGGCCTTTTCTGTCTCTATCTTCCATGAGCCGAAAATAGTCTTCCTTGATGAACCGACCGGAGGAGTCGACCCTGCTACTCGCAGGCAGTTCTGGGAGCTGATTTATCAGGCTGCCGATCGGGGAATCACTGTATTTGTTACCACGCACTATATGGATGAAGCGGAATATTGCAACCGGATATCGATTATGGTGGACGGCCAGATCAAGGCACTGGATACACCGGCCCGGCTGAAAGAACAGTTTGGTGTGGAGACAATGGATGATGTGTTTCAACAACTTGCCCGCCATGCGGTGCGTAAAGCGGATTGATTATGAAACAATTTATTGCTTTCGTAAAGAAAGAATTTTATCATATTTTCCGTGACCGGCGTACCATGCTGATCCTGTTGGGAATGCCGGTCGTAGAGATTATTTTGTTTGGTTTTGCCATCAGTACGGAGGTGAAGAATGTACGACTGGCTGTTCTCGATCCTTCGAATGATGTGGTGACAAGGAAAATTATAGACCGGTTGGATGCGAGTGAGTATTTCACGGTTACTACCCGTTTTTATTCTCCACAGGAGATGGAAACTGCCTTCCGGAAAAATAAGATAGATATGGCAATTGTATTTGGAGAGCGTTTTGCCGACGGACTTTATACGGGAGATGCCCGTGTACAGCTGATAGTCGATGCAACCGATCCCAATATGTCTACCTCGCAGAGTAATTATGCAGCCAGCATTGTTTCTTCGGCAGGACAGGAGATGTTGCCTCCCAATGTGTCCGTTTCGCGTTTGACTCCGGATGTCAAATTGCTGTATAATCCGCAGATGAAGAGTGCCTACAACTTTGTGCCCGGAGTCATGGGATTGATTTTAATGCTGATTTGCGCGATGATGACCTCTATTTCCATAGTTCGTGAAAAAGAGACGGGCACGATGGAAGTATTGCTGGTATCTCCGGTAAAACCATTATTTATTGTACTGGCAAAGGCAGTACCTTACTTTGTTTTATCTTTTGTCAATCTGACAACCATTTTGCTGCTTTCAGTCTTTGTACTGGATGTGCCGGTAGTGGGGAGTTTGTTCTGGCTGGTGATGGTGTCTTTGCTCTTTATTTTCGTGTCGCTGGCTTTGGGCTTGCTGATTTCCTCTGTGACAAGTACACAGGTGGCGGCCATGCTGGCATCCGGAATGATATTGATGATGCCTACTATGGTTTTGTCCGGAATGATTTTTCCGGTAGAAAGTATGCCGGTGATTCTCCGGGCCATATCGGACATTATTCCCGCCCGCTGGTATATTCAGGCTGTGCGCAAACTGATGATTGAAGGAGTGCCGGTTGTACTGGTACTTAAAGAGATTGGTATTTTGTTGCTGATGGCAGTAGGGCTTATTACCATCAGTATCAGGAAATTTAAATATCGATTGGAATAAAGGAATTTATTATGATAAAATTTCTGATAGAAAAAGAGTTTAAACAGTTGCTTCGCAATTCGTTTCTGCCGAGATTGATTCTTATCTTTCCCTGCATGATCATGTTATTGATGCCTTGGGCTGTGAATATGGAAATAAAGAATATCCAGCTGAATATTGTAGACAATGATCATTCGGTGATTTCTCAGCGGCTGGTGAATAAGATTGCGGCTTCTACCTATTTCCGTCTGACGGAAGTACCGGCATCTTATGAGGATGGATTACGGAATATTGAACTGGGAACAGCGGATATTATAATGGAGATCCCCAGGCACCTGGAGCGGGACTGGATGAACAAAGGAGAAGCCCATATACTGATTGCAGCCAATTCGGTAAATGGGACGAAAGGAGGGCTGGGCAGTTCTTATCTGGGCACTATTATCAATAACTATGCAGCCGAGTTACGTTCAGAATATCCTGATGCCGTATCTGCGTCGGGCATTGCCCCTTCCATTCGTATCGATATGCAGGGATTATTTAACCCGAATCTGAATTATAAACTTTATATGATTCCTGCTTTGATGGGAATGTTGTTGACTTTGATATGCGGATTTTTGCCCGCCCTGAATGTGGTTAGTGAGAAGGAGGTAGGAACGATCGAACAGATTAATGTGACTCCCGTACCGAAATTTACTTTTATTCTGGCTAAACTTTTACCTTACTGGATCACAGGCTTTATCGTATTGACTTTGTGCTTTTTGTTAGCCTGGCTGCTTTATGGAATAACTCCTGTAGGGCATTTCATCGTGATTTATTTTTTGGCGATTTTGTTTGTATTTGTTATGTCCGGCTTTGGGCTCGTTATATCCAATTATTCGGCAACTATGCAGCAGTCTATGTTTGTAATGTTCTTTTTTATGCTGATTCTGATGTTGATGAGCGGATTATTCACTCCGGTGAGCAGTATGCCTGAATGGGCGCAGGTGATCACTTATTTCAATCCTTTGAAGTACTTTATGGAAGGAATGCGTATGGTATACCTCAAAGGAAGCAGCTTGTTGGAACTGCTGCCTGAAATAGGAGTCTTGTTTCTTTTTGCACTGGGGTTCAATACCTGGGCGGTGATCAGTTATCGGAAAAATCAATAGTTGAGAATTTGATTATATAAAAAACAGCTCTTATCCTTATTGGTTGGAAAAGAGCTGTTTTTATTATTGTTTTCACCCCTTGGGATGAATCGTGGTTACTGTATTATTTTACTTCGATTTGCTTTTCGGCCTTCTTCACTTCTTCTTCAGAAATCTTAGGAAGTTGGACGCTCAAAACCCCGTTTTCTACTGCGGCAGAAATTTTTTCTTTATCTACATTATCCGGCAGAATCATGGTCTGCTGAAACTTAGAATAAGAGAATTCGCGACGTAGATAGCGACCTTCTTTCTTCTCTTCTTTGTTTTCAGTCTTCTTCTCCATGGAGATAACGAGGTTGTTGTCTTCATCAATGCGAACATTGAAGTCCTCTTTTGTCATTCCCGGAGCAGCCAGTTCAACTTTGTATTCTTTTTCTGTTTCAAAAACATTGATTGCAGGTGCAGTTGCATTTGCTTTTACCATCCAATCGTTATCAAAGAAATCGTTAAAAATACTTGGTAACCAACTTTGAGTTCTTCTAACAGGCATCATAATCTTAGTCTCCTATCTTTTAGTTAAACATTCGGTTTATTCACTCTTGAATTTCGGTTCGTTGCTTTCCGCAGAGGGGAGCATCCCGACTCTTACTGTCTGCTTTCGAACCGTCGTTCACTGTTATTAGTGCAAACCTTATGCCAAAGGAAATCTGAGACTGAAAATGTCTATTTGTCATTTTAATAATGCCAATTTTGCCTATTTAGTGACAAAATGTAACCGCGATATATTTATTTTATATAATATAGATATTAATTTGATAATCTATTTCTTATCAATGAGTTTGAATCTTAATCTTAAAGTTTGTCTTTCTTCATCGTAATCATGACTGATGATTTTGAAGGTTCCTACTTCTGAGGTATTGGATACGTGTAACCCTATACAGGCGCAGGCGTCATAATCTCCTATGCGTATAATACGAAGAGTCTCACTGGCGTCAGCAGGAAGTTTGCTCAGATCTACGATGTCTTTAGCCTGTTCATGAGTCATAAATTCAACAGTTATGGGCAGATTTTGACTGATAACTTCGTTTACCTTATCTTCTATCGCTTGTATCTCCTCATCTGTAGGACAAGTAGGAAGAATATAGTCGCACTTACTCTTTTTCCTTTCTATATGGGCATTTCTTGAGCGAGGGCAACCGTAAGTTTTTACCATAGTGGCATTTAGTAAATGCTCTGCTGTATGCATAGGAGGATACTCCTGTTTGTTGTGATCATTGAGTTGAGGTTGTTGTTCCATAAATTTTTCAATAACTTTTTGTTTTTGATATTTTCTTATTTGCCGGATGGCAGTTTGTACTTTTCTCCCAGGAAATGCGGTTGCTTATCTATCGCTAAATCGATAAACATCTTGACCCTTGCAAATAATTCTCTGATATTGGTTTTCAATCCTGCATAGACGTCTACATCCTTGGCATTAAAACCGATGGCGGTAATCCCATTCTTTTCGGCAAGATAAATAGCCCGCTCATTGTGAAATCGTTGAGAAATGATGGTCAGACGGGTCTGACCGAATACTTCTTTAGCACGCACAACAGAGTCAAGGGTACGAAAACCGGCATAATCTAAATAGATAGACTTTTCAGGAACACCTTTTTGCATAAGCGCTTTCTTCATTTCTTCCGGTTCGTTGTAATCTTCTTTGCGATTATCTCCACTGATAAGAATATAATTAATTTTGCCTGCCTTGTACAGTTCAACCGCCGCATCAATGCGATAGTCAAAATATAAATTGTTATTTCCGCTTTTCAGCTTAGGAGAGGTGCCGAGAAGCAGACCTACATTGTTTGCAGGAATATCACTGATTTCAGTATAGATGCAGGAGGCAGCATTCTTCTTGATGGTCCAGTCGCAGATAAAGATACTGATAACACAAAGTATGGCAATTATCAGTGTGATATAGAATAGCTTTTTTTTCATTTTCCGAATAATTCACTCATATAATCAAGGGAACGGCTAATGTCGAAATACATTTGATTTCCTTCATAGTACTGGCATTTATCAAACTCTATCAGATCACATTTATTGACTAGCGATTGACCTTTCATGTTTTCCATTTTGAATAACATGTTCAGCAGTTGGTATTCGTCATTTACGCAGATAACCTTAAATGCGGTTTCTTCGCTTGTACCGTCACCTGTAAGCGCAATCATAGTAAGCAGGGCTGCGTATCTCTTTGAATAGTGTTTTATTTCCCGGATATCTTTCTGGAGCAAACCGGCTATTCCGTACATATTATATAGTAATTGGAGAGATACCGGATTCTTTTTTAGTAGTTCTTTGCCGATATTATAAGCATCTTCATACTTTTCTTCTTTAATCAACTTTCGGAAATCCTGAAAATCATCCATACTTCCTTTGTAAGCTGGTGTGAATGAATACCCGTAATATAGCATGGCATGATCTTGCCGGGTGAGTAAAGTATCATTTTCTTCAAAACGTTGCATGAGCTTTTGGAACTCCGTGTTGTGATTAGTCACATACTCTTTGATGGCCGGATAATCCACTTTTAATATTTCTTGTGCGGAACAATAAACCTGAAGGCTAAGTATGCTTATAAAGAAAAGGGTAATGAGCTTTTTCATGACAGTGTTTTTTTAGGGTATTATGATTCACAAAAATACCATTCTTTTTTAGGAAACCAAGCGTATAGGCATAAAAAAAGGAGCAACGCCTTGCTCCAACCTTTGTTAACCTTAAATCTAATACTATGAAAAACACATTGCAAAGATACGGACTTCTGTGAACTTAGCAAATTAACCAAGGAAAATCTTATGTTATATAACATAGATTAAGAATTTTCCCTTTCCGCTTAACGGATATTCGGTATTTGATCGTTCATATAAAGAGTTTTTTTATCTTTGCAATCAATTTGAATTACTAATCTTTATACTACGTATATGAAAAAGAAAAGACTGGGTCAATGGATGTTATTGGCCATCGTTTGTTTGAGTTTCTCAGTAGGAGAGACCTATGCACAGAAACATGAGTTCGCTAATTACAAGCGTTATGCGACAGAGAATGCAGCACTTGCACAACCTGTAAAGAAGGAAAAAAGAGTGGTCTTTATGGGCAATTCCATTACGGAAGGATGGGTGAGGACACATCCTGATTTCTTCAAAACGAATGGATATATCGGTCGTGGTATCAGTGGCCAGACATCCTATCAGTTCTTGCTTCGTTTTAGGGAAGATGTGATCAATCTTTCTCCGGCATTGGTTGTCATTAATGCAGGAACAAATGATGTAGCCGAAAATACAGGTGCTTATAATGAAGATTATACATTCGGAAATATTGCATCTATGGCAGAACTGGCGAAGGCAAATAAAATCAAAGTGATTCTGACTTCAGTATTGCCGGCAGCTGAATTTCCGTGGAGACGGGAGATTAAAGATGCTCCTCAAAAGATTCAGTCATTGAATGCCCGCATAGAAGCTTACGCCAAAGCTAATAAAATTCCGTTTGTGAATTATTATCAGCCAATGGTGGTGGGCGATAACAAGGCCTTGAATCCTCAATATACGAAAGATGGAGTACATCCTACAGGAGAAGGATATGATATTATGGAAGCACTCATTAAACAGGCTATTGAAAAAGCGCTTTAATTATAGATAGAGAGTAGATAAAAAATGCCCTTTGATAAGATTTCAAGGGGTATTTTTGTAGGATCGGAAGATGCTAAGATGGGGTATGGGCATAAAAAAAGGAGCAACGCCTTGCCCCAACCTTTGTTAACCTTAAATCTAATACTATGAAAAACACAGTGCAAAGATACGGGCTTTTGCGAAATCTGCAAATTATTTCTCTTAAATAGGTGTTTTTATAACACTAATTAGCAAAAGCACGGGTTTCTTATAGATTTATTGATGTTTATAAGCCGTTTATCCCCACTTTTCTTTCATCAAATCTTCCAGTTTCAGCAGCTCGTTCCGATATTGGGCAGCTTCGATAAATTCCAGCTTTTTGGCGGCCTCCTGCATTAATTTGCGGGTACGCTCTATGCTCTTTTCCATTTGAGCTTTGCTCATGTATTGTACGATTGGGTCGGCTGCGATGTTAGGTGAAGAAGGTTCCACATAAGCGTGTTTTTCTTTCAGCAACTCATCGGCTTCGGAACTTGGACTGCCAAATACAGACAAGTTTCTCGCCTTCTTAATTTGTTGTGGGGTGATGCCGTTCGCTTCATTGTAAGCGAGCTGTTTCTCGCGTCGACGGTTTGTTTCATCGATCGTAAGTCGCATACTGTCTGTTATTTTATCCGCATACATGATTACTTTCCCGTTTACATTACGGGCAGCACGTCCTGCAGTCTGGGTCAATGAGCGATGCGAACGGAGGAATCCTTCCTTATCGGCATCGAGAATAGCGACAAGGGATACTTCCGGAAGGTCAAGACCTTCACGAAGCAGATTGACACCGATAAGTACGTCGTAAACGCCTTGTCTCAAGTCATCCATGATCTTCACACGTTCTAATGTATCTACATCGCTATGGATATAGTTACATCTCACATTATTGTTGAGAAGGTATTCTGCCAGCTCTTCCGCCATACGTTTCGTAAGTGTCGTGACAAGTACCCGTTCTTCTTTTTCGATGCGCAGCTGAATTTCTTCCATCAGGTCGTCAATTTGATTGAGACTCGGGCGTACTTCAATAACAGGATCAAGCAGACCGGTAGGGCGGATCACTTGTTCTACAACGATTCCTTCCGATTGTATCAGCTCATATTCTGCCGGGGTAGCACTGACGTAAATCACTTGCTTGGTCATCTCCTCAAATTCTTCAAATTTCAGAGGGCGGTTGTCCATTGCGGCAGGCAGTCGGAATCCGTATTCTACCAGATTGATTTTACGGGCACGGTCGCCTCCATACATGGCGCGAACCTGCGGTACGCTTACATGGCTTTCGTCAATAACCAGCAAAAAGTCATCCGGGAAGAAATCGAGAAGGCAATAAGGACGGGTGCCGGCAGCGCGACCGTCAAAATAACGGGAATAATTCTCAATGCCGGAACAGTGCCCTAATTCCCGGATCATTTCCATGTCATATGTAACCCGCTCGTACAATCGTTTCGCTTCATATTCTTTGCCGATAGATTCGAAGAACGCTACTTGTTTGGTCAAGTCGTCCTCTATTTCGTGGATGGCACGAAGAGTGGCTTCCTTGGTGGTCATAAATAAATTGGCGGGATAGATCTTATAGGCTTCAAAAGGAGCGGTAGTTATACCGGTAATCGGGTCCACTTCTTCTATACCATCAATCTCGTCTCCCCAGAAAGTGACACGAAGCAGAGTGTCCGAGTATGCAAGGAAAATGTCGACCGTATCTCCTTTAACGCGGAAGTTGCCACGATTCAAATCGATATCATTACGGACATACAGGCTGTCCACAAGACGACGCAGAAAAACATTACGGTCGAGCATCCGTCCCCGTTCAATTTCGATTACATTTTTATAGAAATCCGACGGGTTTCCCATACCGTAAATACAGGAGACTGAGGAAACGACTACCACATCTTTCCGGCCTGAAAGCAGGGAGGAGGTAGCGGCGAGACGTAACTTGTCAATCTCGTCATTGATGGCAAGATCCTTTTCTATATAGGTATCTGAATTTGGCAGATAGGCTTCCGGCTGATAGTAGTCGTAATATGAAACGTAATATTCTACGGCGTTATTGGGGAAGAATCCCTTGAACTCGCTGTATAGCTGCGCAGCCAATGTCTTGTTGTGGCTCAATATCAACGTAGGCTTGTTGATGTTGGCGATCACATTGGCGATGGTGAACGTTTTTCCTGATCCGGTAACCCCCAATAAAGTCTGTGCGGGAACTCCTTGAAGTACCCCCTCAGTAAGCTGAGCGATCGCTTCCGGTTGATCTCCGGTAGGTTTGTAAGCTGATGTTAGTTCAAAATTCATAGTTAAATCCTAAAAAGTGGAGCAATATTCGGCAAAATAATTGAGATAACAAATCATTTTTCCAAATAAATCCTTTACTTTGCAACATATTAATATCAAAAAACAGATTCATACAACTAGTAATACCAGAAACACATGATTTGGAATGAGAGCATTGAGTGTATGGACCGCGAAAGTCTTCGCAAGATTCAAAGCATACGACTCAAGAAAATTGTGGATTACGTTTATCACAACACGCCTTTTTACCGGAAGAAAATGCAGGAAATGGGTATCACCCCCGATGATATCAATACGATTGACGATATCGTGAAACTGCCGTTTACCACGAAACATGATTTAAGAGATAATTATCCTTTCGGACTTTGTGCCGTGCCGATGAGCCAGATCGTGCGTATTCATGCCTCTTCCGGAACGACCGGAAAGCCGACGGTAGTGGGATATACCCGCAAAGACCTTTCTTCGTGGGCAGAATGTATATCGCGTGCTTTTACTGCTTATGGAGCAGGACGCTCAGATATATTTCAGGTTTCCTATGGTTACGGACTTTTTACGGGTGGCCTGGGAGCACACGCCGGAGCTGAGAATATCGGTGCTTCTGTAATTCCGATGTCCAGTGGTAATACAGAAAAGCAGATTACATTGATGCATGATTTTGGATCAACGGTTCTTTGCTGTACTCCTTCGTATGCACTTTATCTGGCGGATGCCATTAAAGATTCCGGCTATCCGCGGGAGGAATTCCAACTGAAAGTGGGAGCCTTGGGTGCGGAGCCCTGGACGGAGAATATGCGTCATGAGATCGAAGAAAAACTCGGTATTAAAGCATATGATATCTACGGACTGAGTGAAATTGCCGGACCGGGTGTAGGTTACGAATGCGAATGTCAGCATGGTACGCACTTGAATGAGGATCATTATTTCCCGGAAATTATTGATCCGAATACATTGCAGCCGGTAGAACCCGGACAGACGGGCGAGCTGGTATTTACGCACCTGACGAAGGAGGGAATGCCATTGCTTCGTTATCGTACGCGTGACTTGACGGCCTTGCATTATGATAAATGCTCCTGCGGACGTACATTGGTTCGTATGGACCGCATCCTGGGACGTAGTGACGATATGCTGATTATCCGTGGTGTCAATGTATTCCCGACTCAGATCGAGTCCGTCATTCTTGAGATGGAAGAATTCGAACCACATTATTTGTTGATAGTGGGTCGTGAAAACAATACCGATACGATGGAACTTCAGGTAGAAGTGCGCCCGGATTTCTATTCGGATGAGATTAACCGCATGCTAGCGTTGAAGAAGAAACTGGCAAGCCGTCTCCAAAGCGTACTTGGACTGGGAGTCAATGTGAAACTGGTAGAACCGCGTAGCATTGAACGCAGCGTGGGCAAAGCTAAACGAGTGATTGATAACAGAAAAATTTAAAATAGGTAATAGGTAATAAGTATTAGGTATTATCGTAGCTGCAACATAGAATCCATGTGGCTATTACCTAATACTTATTACTTAATTAAAACTTTACGATAATGGTAGCAAAACAACTTTCTATCTTTTTGGAAAACAAGTCCGGCCGTTTGACGGAAGTGACTGAAGTGCTGGCAAAAGAGAACATCAATCTTTCTGCCTTGTGCATCGCCGAAAATGCTGATTTTGGCATTTTGCGTGGAATTGTATCCGATCCGGATAAAGCATATAAAGCATTGAAAGATAATCATTTTGCCGTGAATATAACAGATGTGGTCGGCATTAGCTGTCCGAATGTGCCGGGAGCTTTGGCAAAAGTGCTGGGATTCTTGTCGGCTGAAGGAGTCTTTATTGAGTATATGTATTCGTTTGCCAATAATAACGTGGCAAACGTTGTGATTCGTCCTAGTAATATGGATAAATGTATTGAAGTACTGAAAGAAAAGAAAGTCGACCTGTTGGCGGCAAGTGATTTGTACAAGCTGTAACCGGACGGCGGACCATAAGCGAACGGTGAACGAAGAACGATAGCGCTGGTATACCAATGACATAGCGCGCTTGTTGATCGTTCACCGTTTATTATTGACTGTTTATAGCTTCCTGTTCGACGTCGTTTTTTCTCTTTTCGTCGATGTTTAACGCCTTTTATGTATTAAAAAACATAGATTAATTGGTTAATTCCCCGCGAATAAGTAACTTTGCGCAATATTTTTTAAAAGGATGAAGAAAAATATCATTATAACTTTGCTCGCAGCAGCCTCTCTGACATCGTGTGGAGAGTACAATAAATTGCTGAAAAGTACCGATTACGAATACAAGTACGAGGCCGCCAAAAACTATTTTGCTAAAGGGCAGTATAACCGCTCAGCTACCTTGCTGAACGAATTGATTACAATCCTTAAGGGAACCGATAAAGCGGAGGAGTCTCTGTATATGTTGGGTATGAGTTACTATAATCAGAAAGATTATCAGACAGCGGCCCAGACGTTTATCACCTATTTCAACACTTATCCTCGTGGTACTTTCACTGAACTGGCACGTTTCCATGCAGGTAAATCCCTGTTCCTGGATACTCCGGAACCACGTTTGGATCAATCAAGCACTTATCAGGCTATCCAGCAACTGCAGATGTTTATGGAATATTTTCCGAACAGTACCAAGAAGCAGGAAGCACAAGATATGATTTTTGCTTTGCAGGATAAACTGGTGTTGAAAGAACTCTATTCTGCAAAGTTGTATTATAATCTGGGTAACTATTTGGGTAATAACTATGAGTCCTGTGTAATTACAGCTCAGAATGCTCTGAAAGATTATCCTTATACAGATTATCGCGAAGAACTTTCCATATTGATTCTGCGTGCCAGACATGAAATGGCTATTTATAGTGTAGAAGATAAGAAGATGGATCGTTACCGTGAAACGATAGATGAATATTATGCTTTCAAGAACGAGTTTCCGGAAAGTAAATACCTGAAAGAGGCTGAAAAAATATTCAATGAATCACAGAAAGTAATTAAAGACTAAATTTAAATAGATTTATGGACTACAAAAAAACGAACGCTCCCGCTACGACGGTAACCCGTGACATGATGGAACTCTGTGCTGACACAGGGAATGTTTATGAAACTGTTGCCATTATTGGTAAGCGTGCTAACCAGATTAGTGTGGAAATTAAAAACGATCTTTCTAAGAAACTAGCAGAGTTTGCTTCTTACAACGATAATTTGGAAGAAGTATTCGAGAATAGAGAACAGATCGAAATTTCTCGTTATTATGAGAAATTGCCGAAACCTGACTTGATTGCTACACAGGAATACATCGAAGGGAAAATTTATTATAGAAATCCGGCTAAGGAGAAAGAAAAACTTCAGTAATTTATTTTCTAACGAAAGAATTGATAGTCAAGTAGTAAGCGGGAAGCATTTTCCTATTCCTTATTGCTTGGCTATTATTGTTTAACTTAACTACTATAGAATACTTATGATTCAGCGAATTCAAAGTTTTTACTTATTGATTGTAACAGGGTTGCTGATTACAGCAATGTGTTTACCGATGGGATATTTTATTGACACTGCAGGAGAACATCCTTTTAAAGCACTGGGGATAGACGTGAATGGAATTTTCCAGTCTACTTGGGGGATATTTGGTATTCTGATGCTGAGCGCTCTGGTAGCTTTTGCGACTATTTTTCTGTATAAGAACCGAATGTTGCAGATTCGTATGTCAATCTTCAATAGCTTGTTGCTGGTGGGCTATTATATTGCCTTCATTGCTTTCTATTTTGCATTGAAGAACGATGCCAATCTGTTCCGTATTGGTTGGGCGCTTTGCTTACCATTGGTGTCTATCGTTTTGAATGTGCTGGCTATTCGTGCTATCGGACGTGACGAGGTGATGGTAAAGGCTGCAGACAGACTTCGATAAGGATGCGGGAAGCTCTCGCATTGGGAGTTCCTGATAGAATAAAACAGGCGCGAATTTCGCAGACTCACGGAAATATAAACCGTAGGTTCGAGCGAAATTCGCGCCTGATCTTTTTGGGTACTGTTTCTTATTTCTTTAAATCGAATAGATAAGTGAGCTTCACTGTAATTGTGCCATGAGCCGCACGGGAGAAATAGTCTTTCTTCGTTGTGCTGTAAAAGTCTGACAGAGCAAAATAATAGCGTCCTTCGAGCAGAAAACTACCGGCTTTCTTTGTTCTGAATTCTATTCCGCCGCCTCCGGCTATACCATAATCGAATTTGTTCTGGATTTTATCCCCGTAAACAGCTTTTTGTGTGTTTGTCAGGGTGTTCATGTCTATATTCTCCATGCTTTCAGATTCACCGATCAGAAGGCCGATCTGAGGACCTGCATTGATAAAGAACTGCAGTCCTTTTTCATTGCCGAAAGCCAAGTGGGCGAGGAAGGGAATGTCGAGATAGGTCATCTTTCGGGTGTACTTGCGGGTAGGATCTTCTACGGTCTGCCCATTTTCATCCATGATTTCGAATAACTCATCCCAGCCGCGCTGTGAGATATTTAACTCTACTTGCGCACCACAGATCATTGCAAAATACTTTTCGGAAATGTAGCGTGCCGTCAAACCTCCGGTAATACCCATCAATGAGTTCTGTTTGATTTTAGGAGTGAATGAAGCACTGTTTAAGTTGACACCTCCATTAAATCCGACAGAAAAGTTCTGGCGTGGTTCGCCAATCTGTGCGGTGGCAGGAAGCGCAAATCCCATCATCAGGGAAGCGGCAATCAGAAGTGATTTTATCTTTGTCATTTTCGTGTTATTCGAAGTCAAGTTTTACTAATTCAAAATTCTTCGTGAAGCGGATAAAGAATACTTTCTTATTAATGAATCCTCCCCAGTTATTGACACGTTCGAATTTGAATCCTGTCTGTATCGGAGTCAGATTCATTTTCGGCAAATTGTTTTCCAGTTCCGAGCCATAGCGTGACAAGCCTTTCAGGAAGAAGAAGCCTGTGTCGAAACCAAGCATTCCGTAGCTTGGAAATTTACTCACCAAGTCCTTGCTATACCATTTGTGATAATTGTTGGTGAACTGTATGGCAGCCGGAAACAATGTATTTGTGTAGAACGATGAATAGAAATAGGTATCCAGTTCAAAGAAACTTTCCAGGTGATCCCGGGTATATGTCTGCCATTCGGGATAACCGAACAGATGAATATTCTGCTCCGGAGTATCTCTGACCAGTAGAATCAGTTGAGGAAGAACCTTGATTAACATGACATTTTTGCCGGAAGTCGGAATGAAAATATTGTCTTTGTCAGAGCGGAGAGCTTCCTTCAGCATATCTTTGGTTGCGTTCTCATTGACGGTTTTCATTGATATTCCCTTGCTCTTCAGCTCTTGTTTCATGCCGCTGATAAACTCGGCTTTTTCTTTATCTTCGCTGGTTGGCTCAATAAAGATAACATGGGCATTGGGGAATTGACGGGTAAAGTGTTCGTATACTTCCGAATATAAATAGGATTGCGGAGTATTAATCTGATAGATGGCAGGATTATTAAATACCTCTTCCCCTTTAGAAGAGAAAGGAATCACCAGTCGTATATCATTCTTTTCTGCAAAAGTAGATAAAGGTTTGATCTGTTGCTGGTGCATCGGACCAAAAATGACATTCATGTTCTTCATCTCATTTTTCGCCAGAATAGTATTAAATGTAGAAACATCTTTTCCACAGTCATATACATACAGATCAATAGAAGTACCCGTACGTTTCAGACTGTCTACCGCCATCAGGAAACCTTCGTAGTATTCCACCATACGTTTGTCTTCCTGGAAAGGCAATAGCAGGGCCGCTTTGATAGTAGAGATTGCCTGAGGGGCTTCTTTGCTCTTGCGGAAAAGTTCATTGTTACTGGGGGGGATAGCGTACGGATCCTCTTTGGGAGTTGTCGGTTGCATGGTGGTTGCACTGGGATAGGGGATACAGAGATATTGTCCCTTTTTCATTCCCTTTTTCAGTTCGGGATTGGCTGCAATCAATTCCTGTTCGCTGATTCCATATTCGCGGCTTACGCTGAATACGGTTTCTTTGCGTTTTACCTTATGCATATCTTTGCATCTGGATTGTACAGGTCCCTGTATAGCAGGTTTTTCAGCCGGTGTTTGCGCAGCTTCCGTTTCCTGCTCTTGTTCCAACGGAATGAGAATAACCTGACCGATACGGAAGTTTTCGGCGCTTAATCCCGGATTGGCTTCACAAATGGCTTTGGCAGATATATTATAAATGGTAGTCAGTTTGTATAAAGTTTCTCCGGCTTGAATCGTATGGAATGTTTCCCCTTTTTGGCTTTCTTTTCCTTTAGGGATTTTTATAGCTTGTCCGGCATAAATTTTCTCATCACATCCGGGATTCAGACGTATGATGTCGTTTGTTGTGACATTATACATCTTGGCAATGGAGTATAAACTCTGTCCTTTTTCGATGGTATGCAAGAAATAAGATTGGTTCTCTTGTGCATAACTAATAGCGTATGAGGCGCTTATAAAAAGCAAAAATAAGAATATTCGGCTTATCGGTTTCATCAATTTATAACTATTGGTTCTTGAAATCAAGGAACAAAGGTACGAATAATGCCCTATATCTTCATAAGATTTGAGTTAAGAAAATAATATTGTGCTTTTTTAGGAGCATATTTCAGTCGGAAACATTAATTTTGTACCGTTTATGAAGGATATGAATATGCAAGAAACAGAATATATTAATGTGTATGGTGCCCGTGTGCACAATTTGAAAGATATTGATGCTGAAATTCCCCGTAACAGTTTGACAGTGATTACCGGATTGAGTGGTAGTGGTAAATCTTCCTTGGCTTTCGATACGATATTTGCCGAGGGACAGCGCCGCTATATCGAGACTTTTTCGGCCTATGCCCGCAACTTTTTGGGGAATCTGGAACGTCCGGATGTCGATAAAATAACAGGGCTGAGTCCGGTTATCTCTATCGAACAGAAGACTACGAATAAAAATCCCCGTTCTACTGTGGGAACAACAACGGAAATATACGATTATCTTCGTCTGCTCTATGCCCGTGCAGGTATTGCTTATTCGTACCTGTCAGGAGAGGAGATGGTGAAATATACGGAAGAACAGATTCTGGATTTAATCCTGAAAGATTATAAAGGAAAGAAAATATACTTGCTCGCACCCTTGGTTCGTTCGCGTAAGGGACATTACAAAGAACTCTTCGAACAGGTGCGAAAGAAAGGATATCTCTATGTACGGATAGACGGCGAACTGCGTGAAGTGACGCACGGCATGAAACTCGACCGTTACAAGAATCATGATATTGAGGTAGTCATTGATAAACTGATAGTAGCTGAGAAAGATGATAAACGCCTGAAACAGAGCGTGGCAACTGCTATGCGCCAAGGTGATGGTTTATTGATGATTCTTGATGCGCAGACAGAAAGTGTCCGTCATTACAGTAAACGCCTGATGTGTCCGGTTACCGGACTGTCTTATCGGGAACCGGCTCCTCATAACTTCTCGTTCAACTCTCCGCAGGGAGCGTGCCCGAAATGTAAAGGATTAGGCGTGGTCAATCAGATTGATGTCGATAAAGTGATTCCCGACCGTGAACTTTCCATCTATGAAGGAGCGATAGCACCTTTGGGAAAATACAAGAATGCCATGATTTTCTGGCAGATCGGTGCTTTGCTGGAGAAGTATGAAGCCACTTTAAAAACTCCGGTGAAGGAATTGTCGGATGATGCGGTTGAAGAAATATTATATGGTTCGGATGACCGGATCAAGATCAAGAGTTCGCTGATAGGAACTTCTTCTGATTACTTTGTAACCTATGAAGGAGTCGTAAAATATATCCAGATGCTTCAGGAAAAGGATGCTTCTGCTACCGCGCAGAAGTGGGCGGAGCAGTTTGCCCGTACCACTGTTTGTCCGGAATGTAAAGGTGCCCGGTTGAATAAAGAAGCATTGCACTTCCGTATTCATGACAAGAACATCAATGACTTGGCCAATATGGACATCAATGAGCTATATGACTGGTTGATGAACGTAGATCAATTTCTGTCCGATAAACAAAAGAAAATCGCAGCCGAGATTCTGAAAGAAATTCGTACGCGTTTGAAATTCTTGTTGGATGTAGGATTGGATTATTTGGCATTGAACCGTAGCTCGGTCAGCCTGTCCGGTGGTGAAAGTCAGCGTATTCGTCTGGCTACACAGATCGGCTCGCAATTGGTGAATGTGCTTTATATTCTGGATGAACCGAGTATCGGGTTGCACCAGCGTGACAATCTGCGTTTGATCCGCTCGTTGAAAGAGCTTCGTGATATGGGAAACTCGGTTATCGTTGTTGAACACGATAAAGATATGATGCTGGCTGCCGATTATGTGATTGATATGGGGCCTAAAGCCGGTCGTCTGGGTGGGGAGGTAGTCTTCTCGGGAACCCCGTCAGAAATGCTTCAAACCGAAACGATGACTTCGCAGTATCTGAACGGAAAGATGAAAATAGAAGTACCCGCCAAGCGAAGAAAAGGAAATGGAAAATCTATCTGGCTGAAAGGAGCGAAGGGAAATAATCTGAAAAATGTAGATGTTGAATTTCCGTTAGGGAAGTTGATTTGTGTGACCGGAGTATCCGGAAGTGGTAAATCGACGTTGATTAATGAGACTTTGCAGCCGATTCTTTCACAGAAATTCTATCGCTCTTTGCAGGATCCTCTGGAATACGATTCTATAGAGGGACTGGAAAACATAGATAAGGTAGTGGACGTGGATCAATCTCCGATTGGTCGTACCCCCCGTTCCAATCCGGCCACTTATACAGGTGTATTTTCCGATATCCGTAACTTGTTCGTAAGCCTTCCGGAAGCTAAGATTCGCGGTTACAAGCCCGGACGCTTCTCTTTTAATGTATCGGGCGGTCGTTGTGAAGCCTGTACCGGAAATGGATACAAGACGATTGAAATGAACTTCTTGCCGGATGTGTATGTGCCTTGTGAGGTTTGCCACGGCAAGCGGTATAATCGCGAAACGCTGGAAGTACGTTTCAAAGGAAAGTCTATTGCTGATGTGCTTGATATGACTATAAACCGTGCTGTCGAATTCTTTGAGAATGTGCCGCAGATTCTGAATAAGATAAAAGTCTTGCAGGATGTCGGTTTGGGCTATATTAAATTAGGGCAGTCATCTACTACCCTTTCCGGTGGAGAGAGCCAGCGTGTGAAACTAGCAACAGAATTGTCCAAGCGAGATACCGGTAAAACACTTTACATTCTCGATGAACCGACTACCGGACTTCACTTTGAGGATATCCGTGTATTGATGGGGGTACTTAATAAGCTGGTGGACAAAGGTAATACCGTCATTGTAATCGAACATAACCTGGACGTTATCAAGATGGCGGATTATATCATAGACATGGGACCTGAAGGTGGTAAGGGCGGGGGAGTACTCCTTAGCTACGGAACACCGGAAGAGGTTGCGAAGAGCCAGAAAGGTTATACTCCTAAGTTTCTTCGCGAGGAATTAGGACTTTAATATTGAAGTATAAGTGTCGGCTTACTAAAAAGAAACAACAAGATGAAAATCAATAAAACGAATGCGGCGCGTTTGCTGGATAAAGCTAAAATAGCGTATGAACTGATTCCTTATGAAGTTGACGAAAACGATCTGAGTGCCATTCATGTAGCTGCCAGCTTAGGCGAGAATATAGAACAGGTATTTAAGACACTGGTTCTTCACGGTGACAAAAGCGGTTATTTTGTTTGCGTCATTCCGGGTGAGCACGAAGTCGATCTGAAGCTGGCAGCAAAGGCTTCGGGCAATAAAAAGTGTGATCTGATACCGGTGAAAGAACTTCTTCCGCTGACGGGATATATCCGGGGCGGCTGTTCGCCTATTGGCATGAAGAAACATTTTCCTACTTATATTCATGAAACCTGCCGGCAATTTCCGTATATTTATGTAAGTGCCGGTGTACGGGGGCTGCAGATAAAGCTTGCGCCGGGTGATTTAATCCGTGAATCGAGGGCAGAAATTTGCCGTTTATTTGAGGAATAAATCCAAAAAAGTATATATTTGCAGAATATATGTCATTAGAAAAATTATCAATCATTAATTAATAAATTTATATCTATGTTTGACAAACACCCTAAAGGACTGATAGCAGCCGCTTTAGCCAATCTAGGTGAACGCTTTGGCTTCTATACAATGATGGCGATCCTCGTGCTTTTCTTGCAAGCTAAGTTTGGAATGAATGGAAAAGAAGCGGGATTTATTTATTCAACTTTCTATTTTTCCATTTACATTCTTGCTTTGGTTGGAGGTATTATCGCTGATAAGACACGAAACTACAAAGGAACTATTTTCACGGGGATTGTGCTGATGGCAGTGGGATACCTGTTGTTGGCTATTCCATCCAAGACTCCGGTAGACAATCAGACCTTTTATCTGGTCATTACTTGCGCCAGCTTGTTTGTGATTGCATTTGGTAATGGATTATTTAAAGGAAATCTGCAAGCTCTGGTAGGGCAGATGTACGATAATCCTCAATATGCCAGCATGCGTGACTCCGGTTTCTCCTTGTTTTATATGTTCATTAATATCGGTGCAATCTTTGCTCCGTTTGCAGCGGTAGGTGTACGTAACTGGTGGTTGTCTACTTTCGGTTATAATTACGATGCTGATCTTCCTGCATTATGTCACGGTCATTTGGCTGGTACTTTGTCGCCCGAAGCTACTGAAACTTATCATACGTTGGTAGAGAAAGCTTCCAACGCTCCGGTACAGGATTATACAGCTTTTGCATCCGATTACCTGAACGTCTTTACTACAGGTTTCCATTATGCATTTGGAGTGGCTATCATTGCTATGGTCATTTCTTTGACTATCTATTTGCTGAATAAGAGAAACTTCCCCGATCCCAGCAAGAAAGCCGTTGCGTCTTCAGCATCTTCGGCTACTGTAGAAATGAGTATTCAGGAAGTGAAACAACGTATGTATGCCCTGTTCGCAGTGTTCGGAGTTGTTATCTTCTTCTGGTTCTCTTTCCATCAGAATGGTTTGACTTTGACATACTTTGCAAAGGAATACACTGACCTTAACTTGTTTGGTATGCCTATTTCCGCTGAGTTGTTCCAGTCGTTGAATCCGTTCTTTGTTGTTTTCCTGACTCCTGTGATTATGGCAATCTTTGCCAGCCAGCGCAGACGTGGAAAAGAGCCTTCTACTCCTAAGAAGATTGCAATTGGTATGGGTATTGCCGCATTGGCCTTTATCGTAATGGCTGTCGGTTCTTATTTTGCCAATCTGCCTTTGCACAAGGACATTATCGCTGTAGGAACTTCACCGGCGAAAGTGACTCCGTTCTTGTTGATGCTGACTTATCTGATTTTGACGGTAGCTGAATTGTATATTTCTCCGTTGGGAATTTCATTTGTGTCTAAAGTAGCTCCTCCGAAATACCAGGGTATTATGCAGGGAGGCTGGTTAGGTGCGACTGCACTTGGCAATCAGCTGTTGGTGATCGGTGCTATTTTGTATGAATCCATTCCTATCTGGATGACATGGACAGTATTTGTGGTAGCTTGTACTATTTCAATGTTTACCATGATCTTCATGCTGAAATGGCTGGAACGCGTAGCGAAATAAGCCCGCTTGGTAATAAATAAACGAATGCCCCGGAACATTGATTGAGTAACAATCTGTTCCGGGGCATTTTGTATATGGTTACCTTACTTTTCAGATATCCAGTCCCATGATATAATCATTCATATAGTACCCGTTGCCAATCGGAAAATCCCCTTCCCGCAATTTTCTCATACCCATCCGTTCATAGAACAGTAAAGCCTTGTTGTTACGGTTCACGTTAAGCTCCATTAAGCAAGGTTCCGGATGCACCTCCTTGATATATCTGACAGCCTCTCTGAATAAAAAACTACCGCAGTGTGCGCCTTGAAAATGGGGGAGGACATAGATTTTCTGCAGATGGAATACATTCTCTTCCTGTTGCTGTACGGAGACATAGCCACAGGGCTCATCTCCTTCATATGCGATAAAATAAACATGACCTTCTTCTTCCATTTGTTTCCGGATATTTTCGGGAGAGTACATCCAGTCCATCATATAGTCCAGTTGTCCGGGAGATAAGATCTCTTGGTAAGTGGCGGGAAATACTTCACCGGCCATTTGGTTGATCAGACCGCAATCATCTATCCTTGCTTTTCGAATAGTAAACATACGTATTTTCTTTTTTGTGGTTTTATGAGCTGCAAATATAGCTATTATTTCTTTTTATAATAAGGAGAAAACTTCTTAATGATTTAATTATTATTAAATTATAGTACTTTGTAATGCAAGGTACTAGAGTAATGCATATATTTGTCCTGTCAAAAAGAAAAATAACAATGAATGTAGACAATGTAAAATCTCAGATGAGAAAAGGCATGTTGGAGTATTGCATCATGCTTTTACTGCACAAAGAGCCGGCTTATGCTTCTGATATTATTCAGAAGTTGAAAGAGGCACAGCTGATTGTGGTGGAAGGTACCTTATATCCATTGCTGACACGTTTGAAGAATGACGATTTGTTGAGTTATGAATGGGTAGAATCCACGCAGGGACCTCCTCGCAAGTACTATAAGCTCACAGAAAAAGGAGAGGCTTTTTTAGGCGAGCTTGAGATATCCTGGAAGGAACTGAACGAAACCGTGAATCATATTGCTAGTAGATAATTCGATAAAGAAGAAATAATAATGAAAAAAACATTAACTGTAAATTTGGGAGGAACTGTCTATCATATAGATGATGATGCCTATCGTTTGCTGGACGATTATCTGTCCAACCTGAAACATTTTTTTCGCAAACAGGAGGGGGCGGAAGAGATTGTGAATGATATCGAGATTCGTATTGCCGAGCTGTTTGCCGAGAAAGTGTCCGCAGGGAAGCAAGTCATTACTATTGCCGATGTGGAAGAAATAATTGCCCGGGTAGGCAAACCGGAAGATTTTGGTGTATCTGACGACGAATCCGAACCGCATAAGAAGGAACAGACAGCTTCTTCCGGTCAGGGGTATACACGGACCACTACAGCCCGTCGCCTGTTCCGTGATCCGGATAATAAGTTGCTTGGAGGAGTAGCTTCCGGGCTGGCAGCTTATTTTGACTGGGATATCACGCTGGTGCGTATCCTGATGATCGTATTATTGTTTGTTCCCTATTGCCCGATGATTATCCTTTATATTATAGGATGGATTATCATTCCCGAAGCACGTACGGCAGCAGAGAAGCTGAGTATGCGTGGCGAAGCGGTAACCATAGAAAATATAGGCAAAACGGTGACGGACGGATTTGAACGGGTTGCCGACGGGGTCAATAACTTTGTGAACTCGGATAAACCGCGTACCTTTCTGCAAAAAGTAGGAGATGTATTTGTCACGATCGCCGCTATCATTCTTAAGATATTCCTGGTAGCTCTTGTCATCATTTGCTGTCCGGTATTGTTCGTGCTCGCTGTGGTGATAGTAGCTCTTGTGTTTGCGGTGATTGCTGCGCTTGTTGGCGGCGGAGCTCTGCTTTATGAAATGCTTCCGGCTATTGACTGGACGCCCATAGCTACCATATCTCCTGTGATGACATTGCTTGGCACCATTTCAGGAATTGCACTCATTGCCATTCCATTAGGAGCTTTTCTGTACACTATAATGCGTCAGTTGTTTCATTGGTCACCGATGGGGACCGGCTTGAAATGGTCTCTGTTTATCCTATGGGTATTGGGACTGGTCATCGTGATTATCAATTTGTCAGCTCTCGGATGGCAGCTGCCGTTGTATGGACTGCATTGCTTTTAATGTAAGATCGTTCTATTAAAAAAGAATAATATTTATTCTTTTTCTGAGAAATGTGCCCCGATAGTGTGTCCGGGGTACATTTTTTGTTTGTCCCTCTTTGTAAATCGAGATTTTTAATTAAGTTTGTGAGGACTTATTCAATAGATAAAGAAAATGGGTGAACATATATGTTTCAGGAGAAACGAACGTTTGGCTACCGTCAATCCTTATTGGAGAGGAAATCCGATGGTACGCGGACGTTTTTTTAACAGGCAGCACCGTTTCCGCCCCGGTATGGGAAGTGTGTTGAAATGGCGGTTGTCCCCCAATCCTCAGCGGAAAGAAAAGAAAACGGTGAAGTGGGACCCAAAAGTCTGTTATCTTCGTTCGCTGGATGCTGTGGTGGGAGATTCTTTAATATGGCTGGGACATAATTCCTTCCTCTTTCAGTTGGCAGGCAAAAGAATCATGTTCGATCCGGTTTTCGGAAACATCCCTTTTGTGAAAAGACAGAGTGAGTTTCCTGCCAATCCCGACATTTTTACAGAAATTGATTACCTGCTTATCAGCCATGACCATTTTGATCATTTGGACAAGCAAAGTATCACCCGTTTGCTGAATAATAATCCGCAGATGAAACTGTTTTGCGGTTTGGGAACCGGAGAACTGATAAAGAGCTGGTTTCCGGAAATGAGAGTGATCGAGGCCGGCTGGTATCAGCAACTGGAAGATGAAGGGCTGAAAATAACTTTCTTGCCGGCACAGCATTGGAGCAAACGCTCCGTACGTGATGGAGGGCAGCGATTGTGGGGAGCTTTCATGCTACAGGGGAATGGTGTTTCTCTCTATTATAGCGGAGACACAGGGTATTCTACCCATTTTAGGGAAATCCCGGATCTGTTCGGAGCTCCGGACTATGCCTTGTTGGGTATCGGTGCATATAAACCCCGTTGGTTCATGCGTCCCAATCATATTTCCCCTTATGAATCACTGACTGCCTCCGAAGAGATGCATGCAGGAATAACCATTCCGATGCACTACGGTACATTTGATTTGTCTGATGAACCCTTGCATGATCCGCCTAAAGTATTTGCGGCAGAAGCAAAGAAAAGAAAGATTCGTGTAGAAATCCCTTATCTGGGAGAAATCGTAAAACTGAGTAAAAGAAAGTAATTATAAAATAAACTGAGAGATGAAGAAGTTAGAAGTAAAAGACCTGAAAGAAAATTTCTTTGAGGCGATTGGCAAAGAATGGATGTTGGTTACTGCCGGCACCAAAGAGAAATTTAATACAATGACTGCCAGTTGGGGTGGTATTGGCTGGCTTTGGAATAAGCCCGTTGCTTTTGTTTTTGTCCGCCCCGAACGATATACGTATGAGTTCATCGAGAAAAGTGATTATCTGACACTTTCTTTTTTGGGCGAAGCAAATAAGAAGATTCATGCAGTTTGTGGCTCAAAGTCCGGTCGTGATACGGATAAGGTGAAAGCAACCGGGTTAAAGCCGGTCTTCACAGAACAGGGGAATGTGCTTTTCGAACAGGCCCGCCTGAGTCTGGAAGGAAGAAAACTGTATGCGGATAACATTAAACCTGAATGTTTCCTGGATAAAGAGTCCTTGGAAAAATGGTATGACGATGCTCATGGAGGTTTTCATAAAATGTATATAGTAGAAATCGAAAATATTTGGGAGGGAGATTAATTCTCCCTTTTTTTATTTTTTATCGGTAAAGCTTTGATAAGTGATATAAATATTATACATTTGCCCTAAACTAAACTATTGTAACACAACTAAAACTAAGCGTTATGAAAACAAAAATGTTCTTTCTTGCAGGTATCTGTGCTGCACTCGCAGCTTGTAGTAGTGATTCGGATGATGTGTCTTCTTCTCCATCCAATACTCCGGCGATATTAGAGGTTGTTTCCTATAAGTTTGTGCAGGAGGAAACGGATGTAGTAGAGCGGGTTGAATATCCTGTAGTAGTCTTGCAACATAAAGTAAATGATAAAGATGAACCTCTTCCAATGATATATGCATGGGATGTGGAAGAGGAAGAGAACTCTTTATTTGTATTGACTGAAGGTTCTTTGCCTGTTAATGCTGAAAATTTGGCGGATTTGAAGATTCCTGTTCCTTTCATTGATGCTGGAGGTAAGCTTTTTATAGACGGAACGGGTGCGAAGACTCCGTTGATTTTTGGAGAAACATTAAAAGTAAAGAATGGATCACGTTCTATTGGAAATGTAAAGTATGAGATACCTCCCTATTCAACTTATGAGTTAACAAAACAAGAATGTGGATATCGATGTACCTTAACTTTTTATTTGGTACTGAAGGCCGTAAATAAAGGGGAAGAATACCATTTAAAAGGCAGATGGACTGGAGAACAATTAAGGGAGCAAAAAATGGGATTAATTGATTTATCAGACGAAAAAGGTGCTGAAAAAACTGTTTTAATGGAGGCTCCGATTGAGCTATTTGAAAAGGATTATGAAACAGGTCTAGATTGAATCATAGACCTTATCTAAGTATATAGTAGCAATCGAAAATATATATCATGAGTAAAGTCTAGCGGATTTTAGATGTAATGCAGAAGGCTCTGAACTCAATTTGATTTGAGAACAGAGCCTTCATTATTTGTCTTATATCAAAGATTTATTTTGCAGGAGCCTTCAGCCACTTATCCAGCCACTCAAAGAAAGTGCGTTGCCACAAGACACCATTCTGCGGTTTCAGTACCCAGTGGTTCTCATCCGGATAAATTAGCAACTCTGCAGGTACACCACGCATTACAGCGGCATCAAATGCAGCCATAGCCTGATTAGCCAAAATACGGAAATCTTTTTCTCCATGAATACAGAGAATCGGAGTATCCCATTTTTCCACGAAGAGGTGAGGGGAGTTGGCGAAAGTACGTTGTGCTATCGGATTCTGTTTTTCCCAGTACGCGCCGCCCATATCCCAGTTGGCAAACCATTTCTCTTCTGTTTCCAGATACTGCATTTCCATATTGAAGATTCCGTCATGAGCGATAAATGCCTTGAAACGTTTGTCGTGATGACCGGCTAACCAATATACGGAGAATCCTCCGAAACTAGCGCCCACACATCCCAGACGATCTTTATCTACATACGATTCTTTTGCCATCTCGTCGATAGCAGTGAAATAGTCTTTCATACACTGACCACCATAATCACCACTGATCTGTTCGTTCCATTCCACTCCGAATCCCGGTAATCCGCGACGGTTCGGGGCTACAATGATATAGTCGTTGGCAGCCATAATCTGGAAGTTCCAGCGATAAGACCAGAACTGGCTTACCGGACTTTGAGGACCACCTTCACAGAACAGCAATGTCGGATATTTCTTGTTCGGATCGAACTGGGGAGGATAGATCACCCATGTCAACATATCCTTGCCATCCGTCGTTTTCATCCAGCGACCTTCTACCTTGCCCATTTCCAGCTGATCATAAATCTCCTTGTTCTCCTGTGTCAGTTGAGTGGCAGAACCATCCAATGCTACCGCATAGATCTCATCACCCATACTCATTGAGTGGCGTTTGGCAATCAGTTTGTCACCGAAGAGTGCTACCCCTTCATAATCATACATACCCGAAGTAATCGCCTTTACAGAATCATTCGTCAGGTCAAGAGAATAAATCTGAGTTTCTCCGTGCCATACACCTGTAAAATAGATGGTCTTGGCATCGTTGCCCCAGACAAACGCATCCACATTAGACTCAAATGCTTTGCTGACAAAACGCTTCTCTCCGGTTTCCAGATTCATGATAAACAAACGGTTCAGATCAGCTTCGTATCCATCGCGCTCCATGCTTTGCCATGCAATGTACTTGCCATCCGGAGAGTATTGCGGATTGGTGTCATACCCCTTGTTTTCTTCGGTGATATTATCCGTTTTCTTTGTATTCAGATCATACACATAAATATCCGAATTGGTAGAAACAGCATATTCCAGCCCTGTTTTCTTGCGACAGGTATAAGCCACTTTGTCCGAAGTCGTATTCCATGCCAGTTGCTCAATGCCGCCCCAAGGTTTCATCGGACTTTCGTATGGTTCTCCTTCCAGTATATCCACGATATTGGAAATACCGTTACCGTCAAAGTCTGCCACGAAAGGATGCGGAGCAGTTGTCACCCATTCATCCCAGTGCTTATACATCAGGTCGGTGACAATAATACCTGTAGCTTTCGGCAGGTCCGGATATTTATCGGCAGTGCTTTCTTTGGTTTTCACTTGCGAGATGAACAGCAGTTTCTTGCCGTCCGGTGAGATAGAATAACCCTCGATGTCACCGTCGTAGTTGGTCAGTTGTTTACGGCCGCTACCGTCCGGATTCATTTCATATAGTTGGCTGCTTCCGTTGTCGTTGCTCAGGAAAGCCAGCTTCGTTCCTCCTTTTATCCAGGTCACCTCATTCTCTTGATAAGGAGTGCGGGTGATTTGCCGGTTATCGCTGCCGTCCGCGTTCATGACGAAAACTTCGCGATTACTCTTGTTCTCCGGTACACTGTAGTATGCTACCGTATACGCAATTTTCTTTCCGTCGGGCGATACCGCCAGTCCTCCGATACGTCCCATTGCCCAAAGGGCTTCAGGCGTCATACGCTTCCCTTCGATCTTAATATCGGATTTTTCGATAAGCACCTGATCCGTTTTGCCCGCGTCTTTTGTTCCGCCGCAGGCAACTAACAACATTGCTGCCGACATCATAAATAGATTTGCTTGTCTCATATTTTATAAAAATGTTTATTTTCTTGCGAAGATAATGAAAAAAGGATTTAAATCTGCTTTTTCTGCCAGTTTCCTTTCTTCATATACCAGTAGCAGAAGAGGAGGGTAAAGATTCCATACACACTTTCTGTTGTCCAGGCAAACGCAATGTCCATTTTAAGGTAAAGAATAAAATAAGTAGCGTAAGCTACATAAATTGTCAGTACACAAAGTTCCATGGCCAGTGCCGTGCGTGTGTTACCTGTTCCCGATACCGACTGGAAATACACATTGGCTGGTACCAGCACTACATAGGCTGCGCATAACACCCATAAAGAAGGGATGGACGCATCCCTCAAATCGGGCATATCCGTGTATATGCGCAGAATCAGGTCGGGAAACAGACAGAAGAATATCAATATCGGCAGTACGAACACATATCCGATACGGATGTGCTGATTGATGGTTCCCCGTACACAATCTTTTTCGCCCGCACCGATAAGGTTGCTGACCAGAGATCCGCAGGTTGCAGCAAAAGCCATGGCGATCATAAACGGGATACCCGACACATTTCGGATAATGTTCGCGATAGCCAATGACCGTTCTCCCAGGTGTTCCACGAACAGGAAGAACATAAACCAGGTAGATAAAGACACGAAGTTCTGAATCATTGTCCACACGGAGACATTGAGAATCCGCTTCAATGTCCGGCTTTGGAATTTCGGCAGGATATTCAGCGCATACTTCTTGCAGTCAATCCGCTTCCAGGTATAGATGATAAAGAAAATCACCGATACCAGCTCAGCGAGGGATGAACCGATGGCTGCACCGGCAATGCCCAGTTGTGGGAAACCGAACTTACCGAAAATCAGGATATAGTTGAATACCACGTTAGAAAGCACCATCACGATGGAGTTCAGCGTCAGCGTCTTGGTCTGTGTCGTACCGACAAAGAAGGCACGGAACATCACTCCGACAAATGAGAAAAAGAACCCGTACACCCGCCAATGAATATAACTTTCCGCTGCATCATAAATGTGAGGGGACGAAATGATATTCTTTAAAATAAATGGCGAGAATACGATGGAAAGTGTAAACAGAATCGCAGCAACCACTACCAGGAAATAAATCCCCTGATAGAAAATCGGTCCGATTTCCTTGTAGTTTCCTTCCCCGTTGCGACGGGCGATCAATATCTGTGCTCCTACGCTGAATCCGAATGCCATCATGAAAATAGCCAGGTAGTAAACCCCGGCGATGGCGGATGCCCCTAATTCAATTTCCCCGACACGTCCAAGAAAGGCCGTGTCCGTCATGCCGATCAGCTGCTCCATAATCAGGCTGATCAGAATAGGGTAGGCGATCGTCCAGATTTGTTTATAAGTATATTTTGTCTTCATATTAAGTTTGTTTTTTAGAGAAAGAAAGCCGGACAAACCCCTTTCGGTTGCCCGGCTTTCTCAGAATATATCTTCGGATAATTTCTTATCGTTTATTCTGTTTTTGCTGCTGTAACTGTTCCTGTTGCTTTTGCATAGCTTCCAGGCGTGCAGCAAATCCGGTCTTTTTCATTTGTTTCGGGTCTTTTTTCTTAGCTTCCAGAATAGCCAGTAATTTTGTTTCGTCTGTAGTTTTACGCAACAAAATCATGGTTCCTACACTAATCAGTGTTGACACGAAATAATAATAGTTCAATCCCGAAGGATAGTCGTTCAGTACGAACAGGAACATAATCGGCATCAGATACATCATCCATTTCATCGCAGCCATTTGCGGTTGTGCTCCTGTATCCTGCATCGTCATTGTATACTTTGTGTTCAGGATGTTGGTTACCGTCATCAGCAAGCAGAACAAGCTGAGATGGTTGCCCAGGAACGGGATATGGAACGGGAATGTGATGAACGCGTCGTAAGTGGACAAGTCGTCCGCCCACAAGAAGCTCTGCTGACGTAACTCGATAGCGCTCGGTACGAACATGAACAATGCCATCAAGATCGGGAACTGCAATAACATTGGCAGACAACCGCCCATCGGGCTCACGCCATACTGGCTGTAAAGGCTCATCACCTCCTGCTGTTTCTTCATCGCATCTTCCTGCTTCGGATACTTCTTGTTGATCTCGTCGATTTTCGGTTTCAATACACGCATCTTGGCAGAAGACATGTATGTTTTCCAGGTAGCAGGGTAAACTACCACCTTCACCATGATTGTCAGAATCAACAGTACGATACCCATGCTCAAGCCCCAGCCCGACAGCCAGTCGAATACGTTGATCGTGATAAACTGGTTGATCCAGCGGATTAACGGCCAGCCCAGATATACCAGTCTGTTAAGTTCCCATTTCTCTGTACGTCCTTTGTCCAGTGCCTTCAAGGTCTTGAAGTGGTTCGGGCCAAAGTAGAAGTACATTTCTGTCGGTTGTTTTCCGCTCGGATCGAAGAAGGTACTCATTTCTGCAGAATAATCCTTGATATATCCGCTTCCTTGTTGTTCCATTCTTGACTTCACAGAAACCTTGTTGAAGTCCTGGTCTGCAATGAATACAGAAGAGAAGAACTGGTTTTTGAATGCTACCCAGTCTATCGCTGTATTGCCCAGATCCTTTTCGTCATCCTTGGCAGCCGACAGATTATCTACATTGTCACCTTTTACCTTATAAGTCAGCTCTGAGAGGCGGTTTTCGTAAGTGAATCCCTTTTCCAGCTGGCGTGCACGCTGTGTCCAGTCGATGTCTACATACTCCGTACTGGCCAGTTTGCCTTCCATGCCTGTTGCTTTGATTTCAAAGTTCATCAGGTAGCTGTTCGGTTTCAGCGTATAGATAAAATCGATGTAGCTGGCGTTGTCCGCAGCCAGACGCATAGTTACGCTGCTGTCTGTCTTATTGACAGCTTCGAAGTAATAGTCCTTTGTCTGGATGGCTCCTTGCTTGTTGTAGAAGTTGAAACTCATGGTAGCATCATCACCGTCGAACAGTACGACAGGGTTTGTCTTGTCCTGTCCTTTGTATTCTTTCAGCATAGCCGAATATACCCGTCCGCCTTTCGTAGTGAAAGTGATTTCCGCTACGCTGTTCTGGATGCTTACTTTGGAATCAGTTCCATGCATCGCGTTGAAAAACAGGGCAGAAGAATCTGCTGCCGCTGCTGCACCTTTGTTTTCATTGGCGAGTGCGGCTTCTGTTTTTGCTTTCAGCGCTTCCTGCTGCTGTTGCACCACGGCAATAGAATCGTAGTATTTCTTCTGCGCAGCTATCTGCTCCTCGCTTGGACGGCTCAGATAACTGAATCCTACCAATAATATACCTATTAAAACGAGACCTGTAATGGTGTTTTTATCCATTCCTATTAATTATGAATTATAAATTTTTGAATAATAAATTGTCAATTGCCAACTGTCAATTGTCAATTCTTCTCGTTCTCGATGGCTGCCTTCACGAAAGCCACAAACAACGGATGCGGGTTCAATACCGTACTGCTGTATTCCGGATGGAACTGAGTGCCGATAAACCACTTCAATGCCGGGATCTCAACGATTTCCACCAGATCCGATTCGGGGTTGATACCCACGCATTTCATACCGGCAGCTTCGTATTGAGCCTTATAGTCATTGTTGAACTCATAGCGATGGCGGTGACGTTCCTGAATATGTTCTTCGCCGTAAGCAAGGTATGCTTTTGATCCTTTCTGAAGCACACATTCGTAAGCGCCCAGACGCATCGTACCTCCCATATTGGTGATCGCTTTCTGTTCCTCCATGATGTCGATCACGTTGTGCGGAGTCTTTTCATCCATTTCGCGTGAGTCGGCATCGGCATATCCCAATACGTTGCGGGCAAATTCGATAGCGATACATTGCATACCCAGACAGATACCGAAGGTCGGTATATCATGTGTACGTGTATATTTGATGGCAACGAACTTACCGTCGATACCACGCTGACCGAATCCCGGACCGATCATCACGCCTGCCATGCCTTTCAAGGCTTCGGCTACGTTCTCATCTGTCAGTTTTTCGCTGTTCACAAAGTGAACCTCCACTTTGCGGTCGTTGTAAGTACCTGCCTGTGACAATGCTTCACGGATTGACTTGTAAGCATCCTGCAAGTCATATTTACCTACCAATGCGATGTTGATGGGTTCTTTCGTTTCAGCAGCATGACGGCGTTCCAGGAATTTACGCCACGGACCTAGTCCCGGAGTTTCTCCTACGGGCAGCCCCATCTTTTCAAGGATTGTGCTGTCCAGTCCCTGTGCCTGCATCAGGAGAGGTACTTCATAAATTGTTTCTGCGTCGATAGACTGCACGACAGCCTTGTCATCCACATTACAGAATTGAGCTACTTTTTTGCGGAGTCCGTCGCTCAGCGGGTGTTCGGCACGAAGCACCAATACGTCCGGCTGAATACCTACGCTCTGGAGTTCCTTGACAGAATGCTGTGTCGGTTTGGTTTTCAGCTCTCCGGCAGCGGCAAGATAAGGCACATATGTCAGGTGTACGCAAAGAGCGTTCTTACCCAACTCCCATTTCAACTGGCGGATACTTTCGAGGTAGGGGAGTGATTCGATATCACCTACCGTACCACCGATTTCGGTAATTACAAAATCGAACTTGTATTTGTTGCCGAGCAATTTTACGTTCCGTTTGATTTCATCCGTGATATGAGGAATCACCTGGATCGTTTTACCCAGATAGTCTCCGCGACGTTCTTTGTCAATCACACTTTTGTAGATACGTCCCGTAGTGATGTTGTTAGCCTTTGTAGTCTGAATACCCAGGAAACGTTCGTAGTGTCCCAGGTCAAGATCGGCTTCATGGCCGTCTACGGTCACATAGCATTCTCCATGCTCATAAGGATTCAATGTTCCCGGGTCGATGTTGATATACGGGTCAAACTTCTGGATGGTTACATTGTAACCTCTTGCTTGCAGCAATTTACCGATGGAGGATGAGATGATCCCTTTTCCTAAAGAAGAGGCAACACCACCGGTGACGAAAATATACTTTGTTTCTCCCACAGCTATAACTGTTTTAATTATTTTTACTTAGTAGTTTCTTACGAACTTAAAAAGCGCAAAATTATAAAAAAAAGGGGAAGAATGCAGACTTTCCCCTCTACAATTTTATTAAAAAATGCAATTTTGAAAGATTCCTATGTTTTCTAAACAAAATAATGTAGATTTGCACCAAATTAGGAATATTATGAGAAGAGAGTTATTATCATTCGTAGTTTTTACCTCGACTTTATCTTTATCGCTTTCAGCACAGACCGCCACTCAACCTTCTACCGTAGTGGCAAAAGCGAAAATTGTGAAGGCAGACACGCTTTCGTCAGAACTTCAGAAGTATTTAATGCTTAAATTGAATCTGTCCGGAGAAACTCCTAAATTGGACACTGTATCAATCTTATATAATAAGTATATCGGTCAGTTGGACTACCTGAATGACCCGTCTGTACCGGAACGTTATATTCCGTCCGATCCTGACTATTTTCGTCTGTTTACTCCGTTAGCCTATTATTATGCTCCGATGGCGCAGTATTCAAAGGTGGACTGGAAACCGGTACAGTTTGACTCTTTGCCCGACAACTTGAAAAAGTTGACAGCGGAACTTCTTCCTTATGATACTTTGGCATATACGAAGTCCGAGCGTGCCAATCAATCGGTCAATAAAGCACTGATGGCTCTTTATCTCAATCATCCGGAATTGGTTGTCACCACGGAAAACCGTATCATGAGCCGTGATGTCTTTCGTAGGGATGTGAAACCGAAGATTTCTCCGAAGGCATCTGTTGTCCATCTTTTCCAGCCGGAAGAAATGAGCAACGATGTAGGCAAGGCAAAAATGAAAATCAGCCGTCCTAACTGGTGGGTTACCGGAGGTAACGGTTCTTTGCAAATCAGCCAGAACCACCTTTCTGAGAACTGGTACAAGGGAGGAGAAAGTAACTTTGCCGGTCTGGCTACCTTGCAGCTTTATGCCAATTACAATGATAATGAGAAAGTCCTTTTCGAAAATCAGTTGGAGGCTAAACTGGGTATGACATCCACACCGTCGGATAAATTCCATGATTACCTGATTAATACCGACCAGTTCCGTCTGTACAATAAGTTAGGATTGAGAGCGTTAAAGAACTGGTACTATACTATTTCTTCCGAGTTTAAGACTCAGTTCTGTCACGGTTACAAAGCCAATAGCGAAGAACTTGTTTCCGCATTCCTGTCTCCGGCGGATTTGGCAGTCAGTATCGGTATGGACTACAAATTGAATAAGCAGAAATTCAATCTTTCTGTTTTCATCGGTCCGCTGACTTATAACTTGCGATATATCGACAATTCGGAAGTAGATGAAACCAAGTTCGGTCTGGAGAAAGGCAAATGCTCTAAAAACGACTTCGGTTCTCAGTTGCAGTCAACGTTCAACTGGAAAATCATTTCGGCTGTTTCGCTGGAATCCCGTCTGAACTATCTGACCAATTACGAATGGGTACGTGTGGAGTGGGAGAATACATTCAACTTTGTTTTGAACCGCTATCTTTCTACTAAACTTTACGTACACGCCCGTTTTGACGACAGTTCAAAACCAACCGTTGAAAATGGCAGCTTTTTCCAGCTGAAGGAATTGCTGAGCTTCGGTATTAACTATAAGTGGTAATTTTTTTTAGGCACGGATTACACTGATTTCACGGTTTCAGGAATTGAGTAACTAAAAACCGTGTTAATTCGTGTAATCCGTGCCTTATTTTATCTCTATGTCCTCAACGTTGAAATGATATACCTTCCCGGATTATCAATCTTTCCCCACTTGGTGGTAGACAGCGTGACCCATATCTGCGTCCCCTTCTTTCCGTAATCCGACAGCTTGAGAATAGCTGTAATTTCTTTCTTGTTTGTTACTCCATGTTGTGCCAGGCTGTCCAGAAGTCCTTTGACGTTGTGCGTACTCTTGTTGTAGGCATAACCGGGGATTTCGAGCGAAGGCGAAGCCGTATTGTCTTCTTCCTCTTCTGCTTTTCTTTTCTCTCCTTTACTTTGTCCGGAAATGTCAGCAATTTCGGGTGAAATGTTCTCATTTTCCAGTTTCAATTCACCTTGTACTGACGAATTGTTTGCATCCTTTGTATTATTTTCCTTTTCCTGTTTTTGGGTGTCATTGACCAACAGGTAGGGCAAATCTTCTAACTTTCTTTTCCTGCGGCAGGTAGCATCTATCCAGATGTGCTGAATTTCAAGGGAAGTCAATATCTGAAACTTCTCATAGCTTTCTTTGTCAAAGAATCCTTTGTCAAGCAAAATTTGAATGATTCCGTCTATCTCTTTTCCTTTCAGTTCTCCTCCCAGCTTGCGGGCAAAAATCAACGATTGTTCCTCACCCCATGGGATGTAATATCCTTCTTTGAATATTTTACATAGAAGTTTGCATACAGCTCCATCCACTCTGATGCCATATTTGGCTTCAGCCAGTTCAATGGCATCTCTGTCGAAAAAGTTTACGGTAAGCGGGAAATAGTCTACGCTTAAATAAGTTGTGCTCATATCAGTCTTATTGTTTGTTTTTAAGTTTATACAATTGGTTTCCAATCGAGAAAATTCTCAATCTGAAAGGTTCTCCATCCTTTCTCTTCCATGCACCAGAATATGAAGGTACTGTGTACCTGCTTCATGTCATAAGAGTGGTGAAAGTCTTTGGAATAAGAAATGAGAGTGCCTGTAACTAACTGAAAACTACCGTTCTGTCTGTAATATGCGATGATGGCATGGCCATATTGCATGTAGTCTGCCAGTGATTTCACTTTTTCGGCTATTCGTTCTGCGATCGTTTCCGAATAACCTTTCTCTGATACGATACGTTTTTTCCATACTTCTGTTAATCGATCTCTTTCTTCTTCTGTTTTGTTAGTGGCTATCAGCCGTTTTTCTTTTGTCATTACATTATAAATTTGTTAGTAAAATAGTTATATTTAAAGAAAAGGCGGAACTATCTGTAGGATGCTTACACTATCGTGCAATGATAGTTACACTATCCTGCCGGGATAGTGACACTATCTTGCTGTTATAGTGACACTATAATTTCTGCCGGATAGTTCGTTCATTTCTTTATCTAAAAAACGGGGGCAAAAGTATAAGTTGTATTTTTTCGCTCCAATTATTTTTGCTATTTTCTACTGTGATACTTTGATTTGTATTGTTCTTTCTCTTCTTTTTCGTGCTTCGAAATTATTCCGATTCCTTTGCTTAAACTGCTAATTTCGCTGAGTATACTCCTGAATTTCATTAATCTATATCCATGATGTGTGTTTACGTAAAAGATTCTCCAGTCTGCAATGTACTTGGCTAGTCCTGTTAAAGATTTTACGTAGGAATTAAACTCGTCATCTTCGTAATAAGTGCGAAGACAGGCAATGAAATAGTGTTTTTTTTCGCCTGTGATGCCATTTCTTTTTCTGACCTCATCGATGTCAATAATTTCGTCATCATCCTGATAATCAGTTTCAAGACTTCTCTTCTTTTGTGTGCCAGTTGCATTTTTCAGGCATTTTTTTGTCGTTGTCATTTCTTTTGATTTAAATAAAATTAATAAATGGCATTAAGATGGAAATTCCAAATTTTCGCCCTATAATTGTATATAAAATAACTAGTGATGCAAATAATGAATAAAAATGGATTTAGCCGATGTGGGGAACTATACATCGGCCTTTTACGAAAAGAAGGTCGTTTTTCTACGGCACATGTCTATCAAAATGCTCTTTTCTCTTTTAATAAATTTTGTGGTAATGCCAGTGTATCTTTCAGGCAAGTCACTCGTGACCGATTGCGTCGTTACGGGGAACATCTGTATGATTCGGGCTTAAAACCGAATACGGTATCAACGTATATGCGTATGCTTCGCAGTATCTATAACCGTGGGGTAGAGTTGGGTAGTGCGCCCTATGTACATGGTCTGTTCCGTGATGTGTATACAGGAGTGGATATCCGTCAGAAAAGGGCTCTTCCGGTGAGTGAACTCCGACGGCTTCTTTACGAAGATCCCAAGACGGATTGTTTGCGGCGCACACAATCGATTGCTGCTTTGATGTTTCAATTCTGTGGGATGTCTTTTGCTGACCTTGCTCATTTGGAAAAGTCGGCTTTAGATTGTAATGTGCTTCGATATAATCGAATTAAAACCAGAACTCCAATGAGTGTGGAAGTTTTGGATACAGCTAAGGAAATGATGAATCAGCTTCGCAATTCCCAGTCATCGCGTCCGGGTTGCCCCGATTACCTTTTCAGTATCCTTTCCGGTGATAAGAAACGTAAGGATGAACGTGCTTATCGTGAATATCAGTCTGCACTTCGCCGGTTTAATAATCATTTGAAAAGTTTGGCGAGGGCTTTGCACCTGACTTCTCCGGTAACTTCTTACACGATTCGCCATTCTTGGGCAACTACTGCAAAGTTCCGTGGAGTTCCAATTGAAATGATCAGTGAATCTTTAGGGCATAAGTCTATAAAGACGACACAAATTTATCTGAAGGGGTTTGAGTTGAAAGAGCGTACAGAGGTAAATCGTAAGAATTTGCATTACGTGAAGACTTGCCCTTTAGGTCGAATTTGAATGGTTAAAAAATTGATAATCAGCACTGATTCTGGTGTGTTACTTCTTAGGTAACGGAAAAGTACACTTCATAATAAATCGGAAGGAAAAAGTCGAAAAGTATCGACTAATGAGGGTTGAGAGCATCTTGGCTTTAGAAAAAGTAGAGATTCTTAGGAAAATTGGGCATATAAATTCCTAAGCATGAAAATAGGCCTTTTTCATGTTCAGATACATTTTTTTTCAAATTCAGGGTTAAATCGAAAAAAAGTAGGTTTTTATTTGTTTAATACATGTGTTTTTGTCTATCTTTGCGTCAAATTTAAATCCGTTACCTAAGAAGTAACGGAAAAACATGGGGTAAAAAAGTATGATTTTAACAAAAGAGAAATCACTAAATGCTGGGCCTATTTATGGGACAGGGGAAGGCGTAGCACACTCAAAACGCTGGTATGTTGCATTAGTTCGTATGCATCATGAAAAGAAGGTTTCCGAGTATTTGAACAAGGTGGGGATTGAGAATTTTGTACCTGTTCAGAAGGAAATCCATCAATGGAGTGATCGCCGTAAATTAGTTGAATCCGTTCTTCTTCCGATGATGGTTTTTGTACACGCTGATCCGAAAGAACGTATGGAAGTCCTGAACTTTACTACTGTGAGCCGTTATATGGTGATGCGCGGTGAGAGCAGTCCTGCTGTTATTCCTGACGACCAGATGGCACGTTTCCGTTTCATGCTTGATTATTCGGATGAAACAGTCTGTATGAATAGCTCCCCTTTGGCACGTGGTGAGAAAGTTCAAGTAATTAAAGGACCTCTGCAGGGGCTTGTGGGTGAGCTTGTCAATGTAGATGGTAAAAGTAAGATTGCTGTTCGACTGAACATGCTTGGTTGCGCCTGCGTAGACATGCCGATTGGCTATGTTGAGCCTATAGGTGAAAAAAACTAAGTGGGTAATGACGACTTCCTGTTTACAAGAAAAAATCGATAAACTTCAAAATACAGTTCATGCTCTGCTCCATAAAAGTAATTATATGGCGGGTGTGTATGTTGATGATCTTGCACGACTGAACAACGAAATCCATGAACAGATCAATGATCTGTATCCTTGTCACGGTAAGACTGCTGAGCAGGAAGCTGCTTTGTGTCTGTCTCTTCTGATGGGATATAGTGTGTCTATGTATGCCAATTCAGAGGATGAGGCAAAGAAAGAAACTGTTCTGAGGCGTTCGCAAAAGATTCTGAAAAACCAATTGCCTTCACCACTGAAAATTCAATTACACACAGTCTGCGATAAACTATTATCATAGTAAATCTACTTTTTTGGAAAAAAACTTTATAATTTATTTGGGGTATTTAAATTATGAAACACGCATTTGACCGTTTTGTTCAATATTTGCAGAAAAATTATTTTAGTTATTGGATTGTATTAGGAATTGATACGTTCATAGCTTTGATTTGTACCTGGGTGTCATTTATCGGCATTCATTATATAACGGAGACTTCTAAAGAAATCACTTCGCTCTTCCATATTTTGGCGATTTCTGTGATCTCCAGTGTCTTAGGTTCCTTTTTATTTCATACCTACCGTAATACAATCCGTTTTTCCCAGTTGAAGGAATTATGGAGACTTGCCGGAAGTGCACTGATAAAAGCTGTCTGTATCGCAATGGCTATCTGGCTTTTCCTGCCTCAGACGGGACTGCATAATAGTCAGAAAACAGTCTTTGTACTGTTTGATGGTATGCTGACTTTTATTGCCATGGTAGGCTTTCGTATTCAGTTAATTCTGGTGTATGAACTCCTGTTGAATATGCTGAATAAGAAAAATATGCATATTCTGATCTATGGCATTGATGATAAGAGTGTGGCATTGAAAGTCCGGCTAATGAACAGCTCCCATTATAAGGTGGTAGGCTTCTGCATCTACGGAACAGGCGATTCCATCCGGCGTGTGGCTGATCTTCCCGTTTATTCATTTAAAAATGAAGAGTGCTTTAACAAGCTTATTCATAAGAAATGTATCGGCGGCATCCTGTTTGCCCGTTACGAGAATACCCGTGAAGAGGAAGACCGCCTGCTTCAGTATTGTAAAAGGAGTGGATTGAAAACGTTGATTGCTCCGAGTATCAGTGAGGCTGACGAAAACGGCAGTTTCCACCAATGGGTACGCCCTATCAAGATTGAAGACTTGCTGGGTCGTTCAGAAATTCATATCAATATGAAGGAGGTGATGACTGAGTTTTGTGGCAAGGTTGTGTTGGTGACAGGTGCTGCCGGTAGTATTGGTAGCGAACTTTGCCGGCAGCTGGCTCAGATGAACATCAAGAAGCTGATCATGTTTGATTCCGCCGAGTCACCTTTGCATAATGTCCGCCTGGAATTTGAGAAGAATTATCCCGATCTTGATTTTGTTCCTGTCATTGGAGACGTCCGCGTGAAAGAATGTCTCCGTATGGTCTTCGAAACTTATCAGCCTCAGATCATCTTTCATGCCGCTGCTTATAAGCATGTTCCGTTAATGGAAGAGAATCCCTGTGAAGCTGTGCTGGTCAACGTTGTCGGCTCTCGCCAGGTTGCTGATATGGCAGTTGAATACGGAGCCGAGAAGATGATCATGGTTTCTACCGATAAGGCGGTGAATCCTACCAATGTCATGGGATGCTCGAAACGCTTGGCGGAGATCTATGTACAGAGTCTGGGCTGTGCCATCCGTGAGGGAAAAGTAAAAGGTCGTACCAAATTTATCACTACCCGCTTTGGCAATGTATTGGGTAGTAACGGTTCTGTAATTCCCCGCTTTAAGGAACAGATCGAGAATGGCGGTCCTGTCACAGTGACTCATCCTGATATCATCCGTTTCTTTATGACTATCCCCGAAGCTTGTCGGCTGGTAATGGAGGCTGCCACTATGGGTGAAGGCAATGAGATATTTGTCTTTGAGATGGGAAAGGCTGTGAAGATTGTTGATCTGGCCACCCGTATGATCGAACTTGCCGGTTATCGTCCAGGAGAAGATATTGAGATAGAGTTTACGGGATTGCGTCCGGGTGAGAAGCTTTATGAAGAAGTCTTGAGTGATAAGGAGAATACGATTCCTACTGAGAATAAGAAGATAATGATAGCGAAGGTACGTCATTATGAATACACTGATATCCTTGATACCTATGGAGAGTTCGAGAAGTTATCTCGTACAGTAAAGATCATGGATACAGTGAAGCTGATGAAGAAAGTGGTACCTGAGTTTAAATCCAAGAACTCACCGAGATTTGAGGTCTTGGATAAATAACTAGAATAATTCTGAACACTAACATAAATCAACAATGGATACAAAAGATTTTAAGATTGCTGTTGCAGGTACCGGCTATGTTGGTCTTAGCATAGCAACGCTTTTGTCGCAACATCATCAGGTGACGGCAGTCGATGTGATTCCTGAGAAAGTAGATATGCTTAATCGTAAACAATCGCCTATTCAGGATGAGTATATAGAGAAATATTTGTCCGAAAAAGCATTGAACCTAACCGCTACGCTTGACGGTGCCAAGGCCTACAGTGATGCTGATTTTGTGGTTATAGCAGCTCCTACTAACTATGATCCGGTGAAGAACTATTTCGATACCCATCATATAGAGGATGTCATAGACCTGGTTTTAAGTGTCAATCCTGATGCTGTAATGGTAATCAAGTCTACTATTCCTGTGGGATATTGCCGTGGACTTTATTTGAAGTATGCCCGCAAGGGAGTTAAGAAGCTTAACTTGCTTTTTTCTCCTGAGTTTCTTCGTGAGAGTATGGCCCTTTATGATAACTTGTATCCAAGTCGTATCATTGTTGGTTATCCAAAGTTGATTGATAGCGAGCAGTTTGACGAGGAAAACGCAGCTATTAAGGCCATTGCGGATATTCCTGCCCTAGAGAAGGCTGCACATTCTTTTGCCGCATTGCTTCAGGAAGGTGCAATCAAGAAAGATATTCCTACACTTTTTATGGGTATCAAGGAGGCAGAGGCTGTTAAGCTGTTTGCTAATACCTATCTTGCATTGCGTGTCAGTTATTTTAATGAATTGGATACTTATGCAGAGATGAAAGGTCTGGATTCTCAGTCGATAATACAGGGTGTTGGTCTTGATCCTCGTATTGGTACACATTATAATAATCCTAGTTTTGGTTATGGCGGTTATTGTTTGCCTAAAGACACGAAACAACTATTGGCTAATTATCAGGATGTACCTCAGAACATGATGACTGCTATTGTCGAAAGTAACCGTACAAGGAAAGATTTCATAGCAGATCAAGTCCTGCGTAAAGCGGGGTATTACACCGCCTCTTGTTCATGGGATGCCCAAAAAGAGCAAAAAATAACCATTGGTGTATATCGTTTGACCATGAAGTCCAATTCTGATAACTTCCGTCAAAGTGCCATTCAAGGGATTATGAAGCGTATCAAGGCGAAGGGTGCTACTATTGTGATTTTCGAGCCCACTATGCAAGATGGTGAAACTTTCTTTGGAAGTCAAGTGATCAATAATCTGGTCGAGTTTAAGGAAATAAGTCAGGCCATAATTGCCAACCGTTACGACGCTTGTTTGGACGATGTGAAAGATAAGGTATATACTCGTGACATTTTTCAAAGAGATTAACTTTATGGTAACATACAATGTTAGTTTAGAGAACAAAGTGGTTTTGGTGACCGGTGCAGCCGGTTTTATCGGAGCCAATTTGGTGAAACGTTTGCTGAATGAGTTTGATAGCGTGAAAGTCATCGGTATTGATAATATTACCGAATACTATGATGTACGTTTAAAATACGAACGCTTACAAAAATTGTCTGCTTATGGTGACAGATTTGTTTTCATAAAAGACAATATTGCCAAGAAAGAAATCGTTGACTCCATCTTCACTGACCACCACCCTCAGGTAGTCGTGAATCTTGCTGCTCAAGCCGGTGTGCGTTATAGCATCACTAACCCCGATGCATATATTGAAAGTAACCTTATTGGATTTTATAATATTTTAGAAGCCTGCCGTCATCATAGTGTGGAGCACTTGGTATATGCTTCTTCCAGTAGCGTATATGGAAGTAATAAGAAAGTGCCTTATAGTACCGATGATAAGGTAGATAATCCAGTATCACTCTATGCTGCTACTAAAAAAAGCAATGAGTTAATGGCTCACGCTTACAGTAAGCTCTATAACATACCAAGTACAGGTTTGCGGTTCTTCACCGTTTATGGTCCCTGTGGTCGTCCCGATATGGCTTACTTTAGCTTTACCAACAAACTTTTGAAGGGTGAGACCATTCAGATTTTTAATTATGGTAATTGCAAACGCGACTTCACCTACATTGATGATATCGTAGAGGGCGTTGTCCGTATTATGCAGCATGCTCCTGAAAAGAAAAATGGCGATGATGGATTGCCCATTCCTGCTTATAAAGTATATAATATCGGCAATAACTCTCCGGAAAATCTTTTAGACTTTGTAACTATCCTTCAGGATGAACTTATTCGTGCAGGTGTACTTCCCAATGACTATGACTTTGAATCCCACAAAGAACTAGTACCGATGCAACCTGGAGATGTACCTGTGACATATGCTGATACTATTCCTCTGGAACAAGATTTTGGATTTAAACCGTCAACATCACTACGTGAGGGATTGAGAAAGTTTGCGGGGTGGTATGCTAAGTATTATGGCACATTTAAATACCATCCATAAATCGATTATATAAAAATAAAAAGATAAAATCATTATGAGCATTTTTGCAGGTAAAACCCTTATGATTACTGGTGGAACAGGTTCCTTCGGCAATGCAGTTTTGAATCGTTTCCTCCGTACCGACATCGGCGAAATCCGTATTTTTTCACGGGATGAGAAGAAGCAGGATGATATGCGTCACGAATATCAGGTAAAGTATCCTGATGTGGCGCACAAAATCAAGTTCTTTATTGGTGATGTACGTAATTTGCAGTCATGTAAGAACGCAATGCCTGGAGTTGACTATATCTTTCATGCTGCGGCTTTGAAACAGGTTCCAAGTTGTGAGTTCTTCCCCATGGAAGCGGTGAAAACCAATGTAATCGGTACTGATAACGTTTTGACAGCTGCTATCGAGGCTGGCGTCGGTGCTGTGATATGTCTATCTACGGATAAGGCTGCCTATCCTATCAATGCTATGGGTATCACGAAAGCTGTTGAGGAGAAGATTGCTGTAGCTAAGAGCCGCTACTCAGGCAACACCAAGATTTGCTGTACGCGTTATGGCAATGTGATGTGTTCTCGTGGTTCTGTAATCCCTCTGTGGATAGAGCAAATTCGCAGTGGCAATCCTGTTACTTTGACTGAGCCTACGATGACGCGCTTTATCATGTCGCTGGAAGAAGCTGTAGACCTTGTGCTTTTCGCATTCGAGCATGGGCAGAACGGTGACATCCTCGTACAGAAAGCTCCGGCTTGTACTATCCAGACTCAGGCGGAGGCTGTTTGTGAATTATTTGGCGGCAAGAAGGAAGATATCAAGGTTATCGGTATCCGTCACGGTGAGAAGATGTATGAGACATTGCTCACCAATGAGGAATGTGCCAAGGCTGAAGATATGGGCAATTTCTATCGCGTTCCTGCAGATAATCGTGGATTGAACTATGATAAATTCTTCAAAGAAGGTGAAACGGAACGTAACACTCTTACGGAATTTAATTCTAATAATACTTATATATTGAATGTAGAAGAGACCAAGGCTAAAATAGCTGCCCTTGATTACATCAAAAAGGAATTGAGTGGCGAGGGTAATTTCGTACAATAATAGAGCTATGAATATTTTAGTTACCGGTGCCAGAGGTTTTGTTGGTAGAAATCTTTGTGCCCAACTTAATAATATCAAAAACGGAAAGGCTCGTTGTTATGGCGATCTGAAGATTGATGAAGTCTTTGAGTACGATCTCGATTCCACCTCCGAACAATTAGATGTCTGGTGTCAGAAAGCCGGCTTTGTGTTCAACCTTGCCGGAGTGAACCGTCCCAAAGACAATGAGGAGTTCATGAAAGGCAATTTCGGTTTTGCAGGCACATTGCTTGATACACTGAAGAAACATCATAATACTTGTCCTGTCATGCTCTCTTCCAGTGCACAAGCTTCTCTGACAGGTCGTTTTGGCAACAGCGAATACGGTCGCAGCAAAAAGGCAGGTGAAGATCTTTTTCTACAATACGGTAAGGATACAGGAGCCAAGGTATTGGTTTATCGTTTCCCGAATCTTTATGGCAAATGGTGTCGTCCCAACTACAACAGTGCTGTTGCTACATTCTGCAACAATATCGCTAACGACCTTCCTATACAAGTCAGTGATTCAAGTGTAGTACTGGAGCTGCTTTATATTGACGATCTCGTAGACGAGATGATTCATGCCTTGAAAGGCGAGGAACATCGTTGCGAGTTTGAAGGTCTTGACGTACATCAATTGGTGGATGGCAGATACTGTTATTGTCCGATTACCCATAAGGTTACATTAGGCGAAATAGTTGATTTGCTGCATCAGTTTGCAGAAATGCCAAAGACGCTGATGATTCCTGAAATCCCGGCAGATTCGTTTGCCAAAAGATTGTATAGCACTTATCTGAGTTATTTGCCCAAAGAAAAAGCAATTTTTGATCTGAAGATGAATGTAGATCAGCGTGGCTCATTTACAGAACTTGTACATACCTTGAACTGTGGTCAGGTAAGTATAAATATCTCCAAACCGGGTATTACTAAGGGTGAACATTGGCATAATACCAAATGGGAACAGTTTATCGTTGTCAGCGGTCATGGGCTCATCCAACTCCGCAAGGAAGGTACAGACGAAGTGCTGAACTACGAGGTAAGTGGTGACAAAATACAATCCGTTATCATGCTTCCCGGATATACCCATAACATCATCAATCTCTCCGATACGGAAGACCTGGTAACGGTTATGTACTGCAATGAGATATTCAACCCGGATAAACCGGATACATACTTTGATAAAGTGAAAAAATGATCATGGAAAAACAACCCAAATTCGATTATTCAGATATAAAGTTTAAGGATAATGGTAAGTTGAAGCTTATCATCGTAGTGGGTACTCGTCCCGAGATAATCCGTTTAGCAGCCGTCATCAATAAATGTCGCCAGTATTTCGATGTTATTCTTGCCCATACAGGTCAGAACTATGATTACAACCTCAACGGCATATTCTTTAAAGATTTGAAGTTGGCAGAACCTGAAGTATATATGGATGCTGTAGGCGATGATTTGGGAGCTACTTGTGGCAATATCATCAACTGTTCCTATAAACTTTTTGCGCAGACAAAGCCTGATGGTGTGCTTGTGCTAGGCGATACTAATTCGTGTCTTAGTGTTATAGGAGCCAAGCGTTTGCACATTCCTATTTTTCACATGGAAGCTGGAAACCGTTGTAAAGACGAGTGTCTTCCTGAAGAGACGAACCGCCGCATTGTTGATATTATTTCTGATGTTAATATGGCTTACTCTGAGCATGCCCGCCGCTACCTCGCAGACTGCGGTTTACCAAAAGAACGTACTTATGTCACAGGCTCCCCTATGGCAGAGGTTCTTCACAACAACCTTGCAGAGATAGAAGCGAGTGATATACACCAGCGTCTTGGTTTGGAAAAAGGAAAGTACATTTTACTCTCAGCACATAGAGAGGAAAACATTGATACAGAGAAGAATTTTATGTCTCTTTTTTCTGCTATCAATAAAATGGCGGAGAAGTATGATATGCCAATTCTCTATAGCTGTCACCCACGCTCACGCAACCGCCTTGTTGCATCAGGTTTCCAACTTGATCCGCGTGTTCAGGTTCAACAGCCTCTTGGCTTCCATGACTACAACTGTCTCCAGATGAATGCCTTCTGTATAGTCAGTGATAGTGGTACACTCCCAGAGGAATCAAGCTTCTATGCATCTATTGGCAAACCAATCTCTGCTGTCTGTATTCGTACATCTACAGAGCGTCCAGAGGCTCTTGATAAGGCTTGCTTTATTCTGAGCGGTATTGATACCAAGGGACTTCTTCAGTCAACAGACCTTGCGGTTCAGATGACAAAGGATGGCAATCATGGTATCCCTGTGCCAAACTATACTGATGATGTGTCAAATAAGGTTGTGAAGATTATTCAGAGTTACGTAGGAGTCGTTAATAAGATGGTGTGGCGCAAGGATGGTCTGTAGTACATTGTCGAATTTTGGAAGTTTTTAATATAGAAACAGAGCAACATGCACAGGTGGTGCTTTGCACATGGTTTAATACTATCATGTGCTCTAATTGTTAAATTATGTCTACAATCGACTTAAATCGATTGCCTTTCTTAAGGATTAACTTATGAAATAACAAAAGTAATAATTATATAATGAATGTATGACTATTAGCAGAGTGGTCAACAGTCTAGAGTTGCCATTAATAAGCTAATTTACCCAAAGAATAGAAAATAGAAATCATGTTCGAAAAAATATCACCATTTCTGAGTTCTATACGTTTAAGGATTAAGAGTATGCTTAGTCCAAACAGCGGGATCGTTCTTACAGGTTTTTCAAGAGTAAACCGAAATACTGCAATTGAAGTGGCTAACAAATCTCTTTTAAAAATAGGAAAGGGGGTATATACAAGGCAAGGAGTAGCTCTTTCTGTAAGGGATGGAGCAACTTTGGAATTAGGTAATGGAGTGTTCATCAACCGCAATACAATAATAACATCAAGAAGGAGTATTATAATAGAAGATGGAGTCACAATAGGCCCGAACGTATGTATATATGATCACGATCATGATGTACATAATCGGGGTGAGTATGTTCTTGAAAATGTGATAGTTAAAAAAAATGCATGGATCGGTTCAGGAGTGATAATTCTTAAAGGTGTCACTATCGGCGAAAATGCAGTTGTTGCATCTGGTAGCGTTGTAACCAAGGATGTACCTGATAATACAATTTTGATTCAGAAAAGATAGTCATTTTTTAAGAAATATGAGCGATAACACAAATATCAAGAAGAAAGCAGTAAAAGGAGTGGCATGGAGTGCGATAGAGCGATTCTCTGTACAAGGAGTTCAGTTTATAATTTCTATTATTCTTGCACGTCTTCTAACGCCAAACGATTTCGGATTGGTGGCAATTGTGCTGGTATTTTCAACGATTTTTCAGGCAATAAATGAGTCTGGTTTTAATACAGCTTTAGTTCATAAGCAAGACAGGGATAATCTTGATTTCTCAACAGCATTTGTAACCAATTTGGCAATAGGTATCATATCATACTGCATTTTGTTTTTCTTGGCTCCCTTAATTGCAAAATTTTATGAGAATGAGAATCTGATTAATGTTATGAGACTATGCTCTCTGTCATTAATCATCAATGCGTTTGGATTAATACCAATGGCTGTTTTTACTATACGAGTTGATTTCAAAACACAGGCTAGAGCGTCTTTTACAGCTGCGGTTATATCTGGATTAGCAGGTATCGTATCAGCTTATTACATTAAGAATGTATATGCTATAGTAATTCAGTATCTTGCTTATAATGTAGTTTATGTCTCTTTGATGTGGATGTTCGTGAAATATAGTTTCAATGTCAGGTTTTCTACTGAGAGATTTAAGTCACTATGGAACTACGCTTATAAGCTGATTTTGGCAAGATTAATTTATTTAATTTTTGATGACATATACTCATTGGCTATAGGCAAATTATACACTCCTGCGCAATTGGGATTCTATAACAGAGCAAATTCTTTTCGACAAGTATCTTCAAAGAATATAATCAATATCGTTCAAAGAGTATCTGTTCCATTACTCTGCGAGAATCAGAAAGATAACTCGGTAATGGTGCGTGTACACCTCAAATTCATGAAGGCGACAGCCTTAATGGTATTTCCTATAGTTACGGGCCTTATGGTGCTTTCTAAACCTTTTATTACTGTACTTTTGGGAGAAAAGTGGCTACCTACAGCTGATTTGTTTCTCCTTGTATGTCCAATAGAGTTCTTTTATTTAATAAGTACATTCAACCGTAATATTTATAATGCAACTGGAAGAACGGATTGGGCGCTACAATCAGAGATCGTAAAAAAGACGTTCTTTATTTTGATTTTTCTTATTACTCTAAATTCTAGTCTTCGAGTCTTTCTTATAGGTCTTATAATCATTTCCATTTTAGAAATGCTTTATGATACGTACTTTGCAAAAAAACAGATAGGTGTGACATTGTTCCAACAGATAAAGGCTTTAATGCCTGTTGTTATAGCTTCGCTTGTTATGGGTGTGCTTGTATCGTCTGTGTTCTTAATAACTGCAAATATTTATTTGCAGTTATTACTTGGAGTATTAATAGGTGTTCTATCCTATGCAATAATATGCTTCCGTTTTAATATTTCGGATTTTAGAATGTATGCAGAGTCTTATTTGAAATTAAAAAAACGCTAAAGAAAAGATATGTATATAGTATATTTAATCTGTTCAATACTGCTGCTTATAGAGGAATATGTTCGACTATCTGTGATAGGCTTTGATAATTCTTATCTTTCAGAAGAAGCCTTTATAGGATTGTTTCTTATTGCGTCGGTGGGATATCTGTATAAGAGCCGGAAAAATAATCTTTTCTGCTTTGAGACGTTTTTCTTGGCATTTAGCTTCTTGATAATCTTCTTTGATTACCTTGTTTTGTCAGCTACACCAGACACAGGTTTGATTGGGTCATTGTTCGGAAGATATAGTGAGCCTGTTAGGATTAAAACTTTTTATGTTTCAATTCTGTCCATATTCGTATTCTTGCTTGGAAGTTATGTGTCAGATATGAAATCTACGAAGAGTAGTGTTCAATATTCAGAGGAAACATTCTTGAGTAATAGATTGAGCGTTTATGATCTTAGGTTTATATCAAAGGTATTGACTACTATTACTTTATTGTATTTCGGATATCTTTTTGCAATTGGATATATATCCTCCTGGTTCAGATATGGATCTGATTCGTCCTCATATACAAATACTAAAGTAGTGTACTTGACAGTATTGTGCCTATCAAGTACTGTTGTTCAATTCGCTCAGTATGCTGGTCATACATTTTCTTCGGTATGGGGTTTTATTAAACAGATTGATAAGTTTTACCTCTGTGTTATTGGGATAGTAACATTCTTGCTCTTGATATCAGGTAATAGAAACGAAGCATTGTATGTCATACTACCTATGTTAGCCTGCTATTCTATTTTGGTTAAGAGTATTACGAACCGAGAGTTTTTCTTCTTATTTTTTGCAGGTTTTTGTATAATGGTGTTTATTGGCCTGACTCGACAAACTAGTGTTGGAAAGGGATTAGATGACAGTTTCGGCTTTGGTCTATTTGAGTTTACCCGTGATTTTGGTTATGCGAATATTGATTCGATGTATTTAGTCGAGTTTACAGACAATAAAGGAGTAATGGGATTCAATTTGGGGATTATTAATTTATTATCTGCTATACCTTTTTTAGGAGGTATTTGCATTCCATTATTCGGAATTGAAGAGTCTGTCAGGTCATCTACAGCTACCACGGATGGAATGGGAATACACCATACTGGTCTTGGTACAAGTCTCATAGGAGACACTTATTATACTGGTGGCATCATTTTTACTCTTTTGTATTTTTATCTTTTGGGTATTTTAATGTCCTATTTGCATAATAAATTTCACAGAAGTAAATCGATAAATATTTACTTACTGGTCATTTATTCGTTTATGATATCTAATGCAGTTTATTGTCTAAGATCGGAATGGTATGCAAGTTTTAGATATATAGGATTTAGTATTATAGTGTTGTTTACATCTAAGTTATTACTAAATAAACGTTCATGAAAAGGGTTCTGTTCATTCTTCCAGGTTTTAATTTTGGTGGTACTGTATTCAGTACACTTAATATGATTTCTTTTTTAAGGAATCATTATGATATAACCGTTTTGCCTATGACTTATCAAGGCCCAGTTATTAAGAACTATCAAGAAGCTGGGATCGCTCTTTTTCCAGAATCTATCTTCTTGTCTGCAATGATGGGAAAAATAGGAAAAGAAAATAGTTTATATAGAAAAGTATCATTCTTGGCCTTAAAATTAGTTAGACGTCTTTCCAGTCGCCTTAAGATTGACTTCGAGCATATTATTTTTAGAGAGGAGGCAAAAAGGATTGAACATATTGTCCATTTTGATATAGTTGCTTCATGTCAGGAAGGTGGTGCCACATATTTTGCTTCGTTTTTTAAGAATTGTAAGAAGGTTGCTTGGTTTAGAAGTGAATATAGTATCTATCGCACTGAATATCCTCAGAGCGTTTTAGACAAGGATCAGATTATCTATCCACAATTTGACAATGTTGTATGTGTTTCAAAAACAACACGAGATGACTTTGCAGGATATTTCTCTTCAATTGACGGGCACGTTGTTTCAATACATAATATTCAAAACGTAGATAATATCGTGGCTAAAGCTAATCTTCACGTAGAAGATTTTCCGAATTCACCATTCGTAATAGTATCTGTTGGTAGAATTAATCCTCAGAAGAGATTCAGTTCTATTCCCTCAATCGCAAGAAAGATGTTGGATGCAGGATGTGAATTTAAGTGGATTATTCTAGGAGACGGCAATGCCTTTGGAGAGTGGGATAAGTTGCAATCTGAGATAGAGGGAAATGAGGTGGGTGATACTGTATTGTGCTTGGGTAGTAAGTTAAATCCGTACCCTTATATTCTGAAGGCAAATCTTCTTGTGAATACGTCCTATGTAGAAGCATGTCCTCGTGTGGTCATTGAGGCAAAACTATTAAAGACACCTGTCGTATGTACAGATTTTAGCTCAGCAAGAGAGTTTGTGACTTCTGGCTATGATGGATTTGTTGATACAATAGATAATGTTCATAAACCTATCATCGAGATGGTTAAGGACAGTAATCTTTATGACAGAATCAAGACTATCTGTAATTCTTATTCTATTGATAACGAACTTATTTTTGATCAACTAAAATCTATTTTTTCATGATCGATTACAATTGTAGAGTTGCAGTAGTAACCCAAGCTCCTTTTCCCGAGGGTAACGTGTCTACTATGCGATATACAAGTTATTTGAAGTCTCTTTCTAAATCAGGTGTTTTTACATATGTCCTTGTATATTGTCCTACTAGAATGGCAGCTCATATTAAAGAGCGTTCGGGGGTGCATGATGGCATCAAGTATCAGTATGTAACAGATATAACATGGAAAAATTACAATATATATAATAAAATCAGATATCTCATAAAAGGTCTATTCAAGTCTATATCATACCTCAATGAGAATAAGATTTCAACTGTTATTCTTTATGGAGATAATATATTGGTTGTTAATCTTTTTTATTGGATGTATTCCAAGATTACAGGAAAGAGATTTATCGGTGATAGAAGTGAACTTCCTACGGTGCAGGAACGTCAGTCTAAGTTAAGAATGTGGGTATATGGAATTAAGCAACGTATGTTCGATGGTATGATCATCATGACAAAGCAACTGATGTCATTTTATTCTCAGTATTCAACTGATTCAGAATTTCTCTTCTTCTTGCCAATGACTATTGATCCACAGCGATTTCAGAACGCAAAGAGAGGGAAACAGCAAGAACGATACATTGCTATAGTGTTCGGAACACACAATAGAGACGGATTAGAAGAGTCATTAAAATCCTATGATATGTATTGTCAGAAAGGAGGTAAGTATGACTTATGGCTGATAGGCGACTATGATAAGATGCCAAACAAAGAGACGCTTTATCAAATCATACAGTCATCTGATTATTCTAATAAAATAAAGATTCTTGGTCGGCAGGCCAATCAAGCTCTACCGAGTATTTTGGTCGGTGCAAGCATTTTGATGACTACTCCAAATTATTATGTTTCAGGAGGATTTCCAACAAAGTTGGGTGAATATATGCTATCTGGTGTTCCCATCGTTGCAACCAAGACTGGTGAATTATTAGATTACATCACTCCAAACGAGGATATGCTAATGAGCGAGCCTGGTGATATCAACAACATCTCGGACTGTCTCCTAAGATTAGAACAGGACTCGTCACTTGCAAAGGTACTTTCTGCTAACGCAAAGAGAAAAGCAGAGAAAGTGTTTTGCGCTGATAGTTATTTGAAAGCTTTTCAAGCATTTCTTATGAAAAAATGATAGTAATACAGCAAAACAAGAGGGTTGCTTTTTTGTAAAACTAAAATAATGAAGCAATGGCAAAGTTATTAATATCGTGTGATAATACGTTACGAAGAGTTGGTGATAAATACTACTTTAAAGCTCCTGAATGGCGTGATTTATATTATCGTTATCTAAGGGTCTTTGATAATATTAAAATTATAGTTCGTTGTGTTGACTCGTCAAGTATTTCTAGTCAGTATATATTAATTGATAATCCGTGTATTGATATTGTATACATACCGGAGTTTAGTGGTCCTATAGCGTATGCAAGGAAATATCAAATAATTGGCAATTGCATAAAAAGCTCTATTCTGGATTGTGATGCAGCAGTATTTCGATTGCCTTCAACTATTGCCCAACGTGTTGCGCATTTTTGGAGATATACAGGAAAACCATATGCTGTAGAAGTAGTATTTGATGCAATGGATGGATGGAAATCTGAATTTAATATTATAAATAAAATTTTATGGATGAAGATGGATCTCGACATGCGCCGAACCTGTTATAGGGCAGACGGAGTATCTTGTGTTACGGAGAGTTATTTACAAAAACGATATTATAGTAGAAAATCTAATTGTTTTGTAAGTCACTACTCAACATTAGATCTTCCCAAATCTTTCTATTTATCAGAAAGAAAGTATCCAGAAAGTAGAACTATTGTGTTAGCCAATGTTGCAAATCAAGTTCAGTATAATGGCCGGAAGGGTTTTTATGAAATAATATTGGCTCTTGCACTTTTAAAGAGTCGAGGCATTATTATTCATGCAAAGTTTGTAGGTAAAGACTATCATAAAGGTGTTTCAAAGTTTAAGAAACTCATAAATAAACTAGGAATTACAGATCAAGTCGAATTTCTTGGATATCTTTCTCGCTCTGAATTAGATCACTTTTTGTCAACTGTAGATATGTTTGTAATGCCAACCCGAGCAGAAGGTCTCCCAAGAGTTGTCATTGAAGCAATGGCCAAAGGGTTACCTGTAATAACAACTCCTGTGTCTGGAAACCCTGAGTTAGTTGAAGAACACTTTTTGGTAGAATACAACGATATTAACAAGTTGGCAGATCGTATTCAAGAACTAGCAAGTGATAAAGAATTATATGAGAGTACAAGTAGAAATAATTATCTAAAGAGTAAGAATTATGAGTCTTCAATTCTACAAAACAGAAGAGATGAATTTTATCGAAACTTATTGGAAATTACTAAATAATGCATTGTTGGTTGAATAACCGCTTGCATTCTTATTGTTCATTCACCTTTATTAGTGAAGTTCTGTTTGTCTTTAGTAATTGGCTTGTGGAAAAAACTCTGTGTAATTAAAGAAGTAAGATGGTGAATAATTCGAAAAAGAAAGTACTTCTCGTTTCTCAATATTTTGACCCTGAAAGTTTCAAGGGAAACGATGTTGCTATAGAATTACAGAAACGTGGTTATCAAGTGGATGTGCTAACAAGTATACCAAACTATCCCAAGGGTGTATTCTATGATGGCTACGGATTCTTTAAGAAACGCATAGAAAAAAGAGAGGATGGTATTAAGGTGTATCGTTGTTTTACTGTACCGAGAGGCAAAAAGACACGTTACTGGATGGTAGGTCTTGGATATATTGCCTATTATGTGTTTGGTTCTATATGGGCATTCTTTTTGGCGCTTTTCAAGAAGTATGATTGTGTGTTTGTACAACAGCTATCGCCTGCTTTTGGAGCAGCTCCTGGAATGGTGGTAGCTAGAATGCAGAAGATACCCATGTATACTTGGGTATTGGACTTGTGGCCAAGTACAATAGAATATCATGTCAAGGGCTTGCCATTGAAGATTACCAACCGATTCTGCCGTCGAATGTATAGTCTGTCAAAAAAGATTTTAATCAGTTCAGAGGGATTTAGAGACTATATTATGGAGTTTGCTGGTACAAATTCGGAAGACATAATACTATTTCCTAATTGGTCATTACCTGTAATGGGGCAGACGCTTAAGGATATTCCGATGCTTCCTGAAGGATTCAAAATTATGATGGCTGGTAATTTGAGTACAACTCAGATTTATGACTCTATCTATAACCTTATGCTCAAATTTAAAGGCGACAAAAGAGTGCAGTGGGTATTCCTTGGTAATGGTTCTGAACGCGACAATCTGCTGAAGTTCATTGCTGATAATCAGATGGAGGAAAATGTAACAGCTTTGGAACGTGTGCCATTTGATTACATTCCTGCTTACTATAATGCTGTAGATGCAATGTTCCTTACTTTGAAGGGTAATAAGCAACATTTGCACATGACAATTCCAGCTAGATTTCAATCTTACATCGCTGCAGGTAAGCCTATAATTACAATGACAGGCTATGGAGTAAAGAATCTAGTAAAAGAGATTGACTGCGGTTATTCTTTTGATGCCGATGACGTAGAAAGTACATATAATGCCATTATGCAAATCTTAGATAATCCTGCTGCTTTTGCTAAGAAAGGTGAGAAAGGTTTTATTTACTTTGAAAAGCATTATACATTGAACAATTGCATAGATCATCTTGAATCAATCATAAATCAGACAAATCGATAAAATGAACGAAAAATATAGGCTTGAATATGACCATCCAAGCAAACTTACAAGAGCAGGACAAGTTCTGCGAACATTCTTTTCATTGACAAACGTTAAGTGGGTTATTAATTATGCTGCATATCTTCTGATGCATAATGTAAGAGGGCGTAGACTAGCAAAGATAGGAAAGACAAGCAATGTGCATCCAACGGCAATCATCAGAGAAGGTGAATATGTTAGCATTGGAGAACATAGTCTAATAAATCATAATAACTTGATTCAAGCTGGAAAAAGTGAATATGGTAAGATTACTATCGGAAACCATGTACATACCGGCGTAAATGTTGCTATGATTGCTTTCAATCATGGTTTTTATACTCGTAAACTGCCCATTAAAGAACAGGATTACATTGATGCTTCAATTACGATTAAAGATGATGTGTGGATTGGTGCTGGAGTGGTAATTTTGGCTGGAGTACATATTGGCAGAGGTGCGATCATTGCAGCAGGTGCAGTTGTCAATAAGGATGTACCTGAATATACAATAGTAGGTGGGGTTCCTGCTAAAGTAATAAAAGAAAGACCAGAATAATAAACTATGGGCAGAACACTTTTACTAAATGGCGATAGCACACAGGCTTTGCCATTATCTCGTTCGCTGAAGAAAATGGGTTACGATGTGGATGTTGTCCAACATACGAGATGGGGCTATGGTTCCTCTTCGAGATTCGTTAGCCAGAAATATCTGTTCTTGGAGCACGAGGATATTGAGAAGTATCATGATTTCTTGATTCCTATCCTCCAGAATGGATATGATACTATCATACCTTGTGATGATTATAGTGCTATGCTTTTAAGTAAATATAAGGATGAGTTTTGCAAATATACAACGTATAAGATGCCAGACTATGATGTGTTTGAGAAAGGCTATGACAAACATAGGCTAATGGAACTATGCCAGCAGCAAGGATATCCTCATCCACAAACAATATTGGTAAATGGCGGAAGGCTGAATGGTATCGATTTGGATGCTCTACCTTACCCTTTGCTCATAAAACCCAATTATACCTGTGGAGCCCGAGGCATGACCTACGTAAGAAATCGGGAAGAACTTGAGGATAAATTCCCATTAATATTCAAAGATTACGGAGAATGCCATCTACAGCAATATATCCCAGCTGGAGGACATCAGGTAGAGGTGCAGTTGTATATTGGAGATAATGGAGAGCTTGTACAGGCTTCGGTCATCAAGAAATATCGCTGGTATCCAGAAAATGGAGGCAGTAGTTGCTGCAACGTGTCATCGATCAACCCTAAGATAGTAGATATCTGCTATAATATCTTAAAGGATTTAGGATGGAAGGGTTTTGCGGACTTTGATACGATTGAGGATCCAAGAACCGGTGAATTGCTGATTATGGAGATAAATCCTCGTGTACCAGCATGTGTGAAAAGTGCATTCATATCAGGCATAGACTGGGCAGACATTATTGTAAGCGAATATTTGAACAGACCACATAAACAGTATAGTGCCAAAGAAGGATATTATCTTCGTCACCTAGGTTTTGAGTGTCTATGGTTTGCATACAGCAAGAACAGATTTAAGACAAAACCCAATTGGTTTAAGTTATTTGGTTCAAAAGTCTTCTATCAGGACATGAGTGGATGGGATGATCCTATGCCGTTCTTTCTAGGTCTGTTTGGTAACTTTATGAAGCAACTTTCGCCTAAGTTTAGAAAGGCTAAAAATGGTACTCGTTGATAAATGGAGTTAGTCGCACTTTCCATTCTTTTTGTGGTACCCGTTTGCCTATTGGCTTCCATCGTCTTGCGTTTTGTAGAAGGTGGAGGTAGGCGATTAGGATATTTCCGGTTTGCTTTGTGCTGAATTGGTACTAGATATTTGCCGCTTAATCTTAGTGGATCCATAAAATCAGATAAGGCAACACAAAAAGTGCTTTTCTCCAACTGTAATTTGTCGTCTAAAGACGATAATTATTATCAATGTATTGATGCGTTGTCAGATTTGATTTTTAATTAAGATGTTGATACCGTATATGTAACATAGATTTCTACTGCAAGTTCGATACTTTATATTGTAAGAATTAAACTTTGTACCTTACCCTGCCAATTGGGTGACATCGACATCTTCCTTGAAGACGGCTATGAGAAGGAGATGGAGTATGTGAGCAGTGTCTGTCTATCGAAAGAGGTGAATGGATTGGAGATTCACTGCAAACCATTGTATGGGTCGTTTACGAATGGTATCTAAACCAACAAGTGGAAATCGTTTTAGTACATCCATTCCAAGAATTTCCGCTTCTAGTGCTCGACCTGTGGGCTTGGTTTTGGAGTCCGATATTTGTGTGGAGGAAGATGAACGGGTATAAATAATGAAACATTGATAAAACGTACATTATATGATATACAAATTCTTTAAGCGTCTATTTGACGTTGTATGCGCCTTTCTAGGTATCATCAGCACTTCGCCTATCTGGATTATCAGTATCATCTTGACAGAGATCAGTGACCCGGGACCATTGTTCTACTTTGCAAATCGTGTGGGTAAGAACAACAAGCAGTTTAAGATGTGGAAGTTCCGCTCGATGCGTATAGCTCGTGGTGCAAACGAGGTTTCGCTGCGTCCTGATCAAAATAGAATCTTTTGGTGGGGAAAAATTATGCGTCGCCTCAAAATTGACGAACTCCCTCAGCTGATGAACATCCTCAACGGCACAATGTCGATTGTTGGCCCTCGTCCCGCTTCCGTGGATCAGGTGGACATTACCCGTGGTGATGCCAATGCCATTGCCGCTACCGTTCCTTGCGGCCTCACCAGCCAGTCGAGTCTCTGGGACTATATATACGGCGACCAATTCCCAGATGAAGAGGAGTATAATGAGAAGGTGCTCTCTATTCGCCTGAAGCTCGACATATATTATGTGCAACACGCAAGTTTTTGGGGAGATGTTCATCTGATTCTGTGGACGGTTCTTGCCATTCTTTATACAGCCTGTGGTAAATACCCTCAATGGCTTCACAACAAACTTGTTGAGTACTCGAAGACTGTGTAATCGAATATTTTTATAGAAGTAGAACAAGATAAATAGGAAGAATATGAAATATCTATTAGTCGTTGCACACCCAGATGACGAAACATTGGGAGCTGGTGCAAGTATGTGGAAGTGGGCACGCGAGAACCATACGGTGGACGTGTGCATTATGTGTACAAAGGCTAAGGCGCGTGCGTTTCGTCCAAAGGACAATGAACTGGAGGATGATACGAACACTTCGAACAAGTTTCTGGGTGTGAACAAAATTTACGAGGGCACATTCCCGAATATTGAGATGAATACTGTGCCACATTTGAAACTGGTGCAGTTTATAGAAAACGCTATCAGAGAAAGTGAACCTGATATTATCATCACTCATCATCCTGCAGACACAAACAATGACCATCTTCAGACATCAATGGCTTGTCAGGAGGCTATTCGTTTGTTCCAGCGCCAGCCAAGTGTAAAGCCTGTGAAGGAGTTTTGGTATATGGAAGTGCCTTCATGTAGTGAGTGGGCGATCAATGGTGCCATGAATTTATTCCGTCCAAATTGCTATGTTGAGGTGGGCAAAGAAGGTGTGGAAGTCAAATGCAAGGCATTGGCAATGTACCGTGGTGTCATGCGTCCATATCCTCATCCTCGCAGCAATGAATATATTTCAGGTTTGGCTGCAATGCGAGGCAGTCAGTGGGGATGCAGCTATGCAGAGGCGTTTCAAGTGGTACTAAGACGCTATTAATATTCTGCATATGAGATATCTAAAAGGTTTATAGGTGTTTTTGCTTTAACTTCTTTATTCCTATAAGAATGAAGCGAATGCTCAATAATTGAATGTACAGTATGGAAATAAATAAAAAAATGCTTGAAACTCTCTTGACAGAGGCTAAAGAGAATCCACGTTTACGTCAGAACTTCGACTTGCGTACTTCATCTGCTGACACTAGCCAACGCATGCTCAACGCTTTGCAGCCACAAACAGAAGTGCCTATTCATCGACATGAAAAGACAGCGGAAACTGTAATATGTCTTGTCGGTAAATTAGAAGAAATTATCTATGAAGAAGTGAGTGAATATGTTCACGAGACAACTTCTTGTTGTGATGATGTGATAAGACAAAAAAGTTTTAAAGAAGTTTCACGTCAAATACTATCCCCTGTAGAAGGAAAATTCGGTATTCAAATACCTGCAGGTGCATGGCATACAATAAATGTTATAGAACCTTCTGTCATATTTGAAGCAAAAGATGGGGCATATAGGGGAAATGATAGATAAAAATGATTGAGTTTTATAATGGTAGAATAAAAATAAAAGAAAGAAATATATGAAGAAAATGAAACAATTAGGCTGTTGCGTATTGACAGCTTTTCTGTTAATGGCTTGCCAGTCTTATAAAAAAGTACCTTATCTGCAGGATGCGGAAGTGGTACTGTATAGTACGCAGAATGAACAACTGTATGATGCAAAGATTATGCCAAAAGACTTGTTGACTATTGTAGTGTCATGTACCAGTCCTGAATTGGCAGCACCTTTCAATCTGACGGTGGCTACGCAAAATAATGCTGTTTTGAATTATACCACTACTCAACCTGTTCTGCAGCAATACTTAGTGGATAATGAAGGTAATATTAACTTTCCGGTGTTAGGCGAACTTCATGTGGGTGGTCTGACCAAGAAGGCAACCGAACAAATGATCGTGGAAAAACTGAAACCTTATATTACAGAAACTCCTATTGTAACGGTACGTATGGTGAATTATAAGATTTCAGTGATTGGTGAAGTTGTTCGTCCCGGTACGTTTACGATTTCGAATGAGAAAGTGAACATTCTGGAAGCATTAGCTATGGCAGGGGATATGACTGTGTATGGTTTGCGTGATGATGTGAAGTTAATACGAGAGAATGCCAATGGTAAGCAGGAAATTATTCCATTGGATCTGAACAAAGCGGAAACTATTCTTTCTCCTTATTATTATCTGCAGCAGAATGATATTATCTATGTGACTCCTAATAAGGCAAAAGCTCGAAATTCAGACATTGGAACTAGTACAAGCTTGTGGTTCTCTGCTACTTCGATCCTTGTTTCTATTGCCAGTTTGTTGTTTAACATTTTGAAATAAAAAGAAAGAGTTATGAAGGAAGAAAATCAAAACGTGAAGGAACGTAAAATGCCTGAAGAGCAGCTTGATTACCAGGCGTTACTTTTTAAATATATCATTCATTGGCCTTGGTTTGTAGGGGCAGTGCTGCTATGTCTTGTTGGTGCGTGGTTTTATTTGCATTGGGCTACGCCAATTTATAATATTTCAGCTACCGTCCTGATAAAAGATGAAAAGAAGGGTGGAGGTGCAGGACTTTCTTCGGAATTGGAGGATATGGGTTTAAGCGGCCTGATGACTTCTTCTAAAAACATTGATAACGAGTTGGAAGTTCTGCGTTCGAAAACCTTGGTAAAAGAAGTGGTTAATCAGTTGGGACTGTATATAACTTATAAAGATGAGGGTGAGTTTCCTGCTAAAGGTTTATATAAGTCATCTCCAGTGCAGGTGAGTCTGACACCTCAAGAGGCTGAGAAATTAAATGTACCGATGATGGTAGAAATGACTTTACAGCCTGAAGGTAGTATGGATGTGAATGTGACTGTAGGTGAGAAGGGATATCAGAAGCATTTTGAGAAGTTGCCTGCTATCTTCCCGACTGATGAGGGTACATTGGCTTTCTTCCAGGCTGCTGATTCGGTTACCTTACAGGATGGAATAAAAATTCCTCGGATAGAGAAGAATGTACGTCATATAACTGCGACTATCAACAAACCAATGAGAGTGGCAAAAGACTATTGTAACCACCTATCTATTGCGCCTACTTCTAAGACTACTTCCGTGGCTGTGATTTCATTGAAGAATTCCAGTTTGCGGCGTGGACAGGATTTTATTAACCAGTTGCTTGAGATGTATAATCGCAATACGAATAATGATAAAAACGAGATTGCTCAGAAAACGGCAGAGTTTATCGATGAACGCATTGGCATTATCTCAAAAGAATTGGGTAGTACAGAAGCTAATCTGGAATCTTTCAAGCGTGATGCGGGTATCACGGATTTGACGAGTGAAGCTCAGATAGCCTTGGCCGGTAATGCTGAGTATGAAAAGAAGAGTGTGGAGAACCGTACTCAAATCAGCCTGGTGAATGATTTGCGTAAGTATATGCGAGGCAATGAATACGAGGTATTACCGAGTAACGTAGGTTTACAGGATGCCGCCTTGATCGGAGCTATTGAACGCTACAACGAGATGCTTATTGAACGTAAACGCCTGCTGCGTACATCAACAGAGAATAACCCTACGATTGTGAATTTGGATACAAGTATCCGTGCCATGAAAGCTAATGTACAGGCTACTCTTGAAGGAACCTTGCAGGGTTTGATGATCACCAAAGAGAGCCTTGACCGTGAGGCGAGTCGTTATTCCCGTCGTATCAGTAACGCTCCGGGACAGGAACGGGCTTATGTAAGTATTGCCCGTCAGCAAGAAATCAAAGCAGGATTGTATCTGATGCTGTTACAGAAACGTGAAGAGAATGCGATTGCGCTTGCTGCTACAGCGAATAATGCAAAAATTATCGATGAAGCGATAGCTGACGATATTCCGGTATCTCCTAAACGCTCTATGATCTATTTGATTGCATTGGTACTTGGTGTTGGAATTCCGGTTGGAATCATCTATTTGATTGAATTGACGAAATTCAAGATCGAAGGTCGTGCTGATGTAGAGAAACTGACAAGTGTGCCTGTTGTCGGTGATATTCCATTAACTGATGAGAAAAATGATAAGAATGGCTCTATCGCTGTCTTCGAGAACAAGAACAATCTGATGAGTGAAACCTTCCGTAATATTCGGACCAATCTTCAGTTTATGCTCGATAATGATCAGAAGGTGATCCTTGTGACCTCGACTGTCAGTGGTGAAGGTAAATCATTCGTATCGTCGAACCTAGCTATCAGTCTTTCTCTTTTGGGAAAGAAAGTGGTGATTGTAGGTCTTGATATTCGTAAGCCGGGACTGAATAAAGTATTCCAGCTCTCTAATAAGGAGAGAGGTATTACTCAGTATCTTTCCAATCCTGAAACGGATTTGATGGAACTTGTTCAACCTTCTGATGTGAATAAGAATCTGTTTATTCTTCCGGGTGGTACTGTTCCTCCTAATCCAACGGAATTGTTGGCTCGTAACGGTCTGGACAGAGCGATAGAAACCTTGAAGAAGAACTTCGATTATGTCATCCTTGATACTGCTCCTATCGGCATGGTAACGGATACCTTATTAATCGGCCGTATAGCAGACTTGTCAGTTTACGTATGCCGTGCTGACTACACTCATAAGGCAGAATATACATTGATCAATGAACTGTCTTTTGAGAAGAAGCTGCCTAATCTTTGTACCGTCATTAACGGTGTAGACCTGAAGAAGCGAAAATATGGTTATTACTACGGCTACGGCAAGTATGGCAAGCATTATGGATATGGTAAACGTTATGGTTACGGCTATGGATATGGTCAAGATACAAAAAGATAAATATCTGAATATCTATGAATTATAACTTTTCTCAGAAAAAGAGCCCCGCAAGGGGCTTTTCTTTTTGTTATCTGAAATAAAAGCCTCACCTTTGCATTGTTGATCAACAAAACGTGAATAAAATAACTTGAATTTGAATCTTTAAAAAAACGTATTATGAGTGTAATTTACAAAGTTGTTACGCGACCATCTGACCCGCGTGTTCCCAATTCTCCCAAGAAATATTATCCGCATCTGATCACTTTAGGTCAGTCTGTCAATCTGAAATATATTGCGCAGAAAATGCAGGGCTATTCTTCTTTATCCATCGGTGATATCAAGAGTGTGATTCAGAATTTTGTGGAGAAAATGAAAGAGCAACTTCTGGAAGGTAAGTCTGTGAATATCGAAGGCTTGGGGGTATTTATGCTGACTGCCTGCTCGAAAGGAGCGGATGCAGCGAAAGATGTCAATGCTAAAAGTGTGGATAGCGTACGCATCTTCTTTCAGGCGAATAAGGAACTGCGTATCACGAAGACGGCTACCCGTGCAGATGAAAAACTGGATTTGATCAGTCTGGATGAATATCTGAAGAAGTTGAACGCCTCTGTGACTCCGAATGATCCGGATGATGGTGAAAATGGCGGTGGTGGAAATGAAGGAGGAGGAGACGAGGAAGCCCCGGATCCGACTGTATAATCTGAAAAGCTTAAAAAAGAAAGGAGGAAAAATCTATGAAGAAAACTTGGAGTGTAGTTTTGAAAGTAATCATTGCTGTAGCCGGTGCGATTGCCGGAGTACTGGGAGTACAGGCTGCATCATTGTAAGCAGCATTCAGTAAATAAAGTAATTGGTTAGATAAGACAGGCAGGCGGGAAGAACTTTCCCGCCTGCTTTGTTGTATGCTAAAATATCAAATAGTTGGCGTTACTTTTTCGTGTGCGATAACGAAAACACAAAAAATAACATTTTATTATGTAGAAAAAAATGAGGGAATGCTTCGTAGTTCACAAATAATGATTAAATTTGCCGCGATTTGTAATGTTGAGTTTGCAAAATGACGAATAATACTATAAAGCATCTAGGTATTGTGGAAAACATACAGGGTTCTCATCTGTCGGTGAGAATCGTTCAGACGTCGGCTTGTGCGGCTTGTAGCGCAAAAGGCCACTGTTCTTCGGCGGATAGTAAAGACAAAATCATAGATATAACGGATGTTACAGCTGCTTCCTATCAGGTAGGAGAGCGGGTGATGGTGATCGGCGAAACGTCGATGGGCATGATGGCTGTAACCCTTGCATTCATAATTCCTTTTGTACTTCTGATTGTTTCCCTGTTTGCATGGATGGCGTTGATAGGGAATGAACTGTATGCGGCTCTTCTTTCTCTGGCAGTTCTTATTCCTTATTATTTCGTATTGTGGCTCAATAAAACGCGAATGAAACAACATTTTTCATTTACTATAAAACCAATAAATAACTAAAACATTATGAATTTGATTCTGATTGCAGTGATTTCATTGGGAGCTATAGCGCTCGTGCTGGCCGCTATTCTTTATGTAGCTTCCAAGAAATTTGCCGTGTATGAAGACCCGCGGATTGCCCAGGTGGGGGAAGTGTTGCCCCAGGCAAACTGTGGTGGATGTGGCTATCCTGGTTGTAGCGGATTTGCCGATGCTTGCGTCAAAGCCGGTTCGCTGGATGGTAAATTCTGCCCTGTAGGCGGTCAGCCTGTCATGGCACAAATTGCTGATATTCTCGGACTGGCAGCTACTGAAGCTGAACCGATGGTAGCAGTAGTAAGATGTAACGGAAGCTGTGCCAACCGTCCGCGTATTAATCAATACGACGGTGCGAAGAGTTGCGCTATTGCCGCTTCATTGTATGGTGGAGAAACAGGTTGTAGCTACGGATGCCTCGGATGTGGCGACTGTGTGGCTGCCTGCCAGTTCGATGCTATCCACATGAATCCTGAAACGGGACTTCCGGAAGTGGATGAAGCCAAATGTACAGCTTGTGGCGCTTGTGTGAAGGCTTGTCCGAAGGCGATCATCGAGATTCGTCCGCAAGGCAAGAAATCACGTCGTGTGTACATCTCTTGTGTGAACAAAGACAAGGGAGCCGTAGCACGTAAGGCTTGTACAGTGAGCTGTATCGGCTGTGGTAAGTGTGTCAAGACTTGTCCGTTCGAAGCCATTACGCTGGAGAACAACCTGGCTTACATCGATCCGAACAAGTGTAAATCATGCCGTAAGTGCGTGGAAGTTTGTCCGCAGAACACGATTATCGAGCTGAACTTCCCTCCACGTAAACCGAAGGCGGAAGAAGCACCGAAAACAGTTGCTGCAGAAGCTCCGAAGGTAACAGAATAATAACAGAATAAAATACAGAATTGTATGTTAAAGACATTTTCAATTGGTGGAGTTCATCCACACGAAAATAAATTGTCGGCACATCAACCTATCATCACAGCGGAAGTTCCTGCAAAGGCAGTTATTCTGTTGGGGCAGCACATTGGCGCACCTGCCAAACCGATAGTAGCAAAAGGTGATATGGTGAAGGTAGGCACGAAGATTGCCGAACCTGCCGGCTTCGTTTCGGCAGCAATTCACTCTTCTGTCAGTGGAAAAGTGGCGAAGATTGATACAGTAGTCGATGCGAGCGGTTATGCAAAACCTGCTATTTTTATTGATGTAGAAGGCGACGAATGGGAAGAAACCATTGACCGTAGCAAGACACTGGTCAAAGAATGTGAGCTTTCGTCCGAAGAAATCGTGAAGAAGATTGCCGATGCCGGTATCGTAGGTTTGGGTGGTGCTTGTTTCCCTACACAGGTGAAACTTTGTCCGCCTCCTTCGTTCAAGGCAGAATGTGTGATTATCAATGCGGTGGAATGTGAACCGTATCTGACTGCCGACCATCAGCTGATGCTGGAACACGCGGAAGAAGTCATGGTAGGTGTCTCCATTCTGATGAAAGCCGTGAAGGTAAATAAGGCATTTATCGGAATTGAGAATAACAAGCCGGATGCTATTGAACTGATGACGAAAGTTGCTTCCAGTTATGCAGGCATCGAAGTTGTTCCTTTGAAAGTGAAATATCCTCAGGGTGGTGAGAAACAGTTGATTGATGCGATTACCAAACGCCAGGTGGCAAGTGGTGCGCTGCCTATCTCTACTGGGGCAGTTGTGCAGAATGTGGGTACGGCATTTGCTGTTTATGAAGCTGTTCAGAAAAATAAACCGTTGTTTGAGCGTGTGATTACCGTAACTGGTAAGTCTGTGGCCAAACCTTCCAACTTCCTGGCTCGTATCGGTACACCGATGAAACAGCTGATTGATGCTTGTGGCGGTCTGCCGGAGGATACGGGAAAAGTGATCGGTGGCGGTCCGATGATGGGTAAGGCTCTGGTGAATATCGAAGTTCCTACCGCAAAAGGCAGTTCCGGCATCTTGATTATGAATCAGAAGGAAGCCAAACGTGGTGAAGCACAAACCTGTATCCGTTGCGCAAAGTGTGTGAGCGCTTGTCCGATGGGACTGGAGCCGTACTTGCTCGGAGCTTTGTCCGAAAACGGAGATTTTGAAACAATGGAAAAAGAAAGAATCATGGATTGTATCGAGTGCGGTTCCTGTCAGTTCACTTGTCCTGCCAACCGTCCGCTGCTTGATTACTGCCGCTTGGGTAAGGGTAAAGTAGGAGCTATGATTCGTGCACGTCAAGCTAAAAAATAACGAAGTATGGAAAATAAATTAATCGTATCACTATCACCCCACGTGCATGGCGGAGACAGCGTACAGAAAAATATGTATGGCGTGCTGATCGCACTGATTCCGGCTTTTCTGGTGTCGCTTTATTTCTTCGGCCTGGGGGCTCTGATTGTCACGGCTACTTCGGTAGCAGCCTGTTTATTCTTCGAATGGGCGATCGTTAAATTCTTAATGAAGAAACCTGCTACAACCATTTGTGACGGTTCTGCTGTCATTACAGGTGTGTTGCTGGCATTCAATCTACCTTCCAATCTGCCTATCTGGATTATCATTCTGGGTGCACTGTTCGCAATCGGTGTAGGCAAGATGTCTTTCGGTGGTCTGGGCTGCAACCCATTCAACCCGGCATTGGCGGGACGTGTATTCCTGTTGCTTTCTTTCCCGGTGCAGATGACAACATGGCCGGTAGTAGGTCAGCTGACATCTTATATGGACGCTACCACCGGTGCTACTCCGCTGGCATTGATGAAACAGGCTATTCACGGCGATGCAAGTGCTTTGAGCCAGATACCTGATGCGCTGACTTTGTTTATCGGACAGAACGGCGGATGTATCGGTGAAGTAAGTGCGCTGGCACTGTTGCTCGGACTGGTATACATGCTCTGGAAAAAGATCATCACCTGGCATATTCCGGTTTCTATCATTGTGACTGTATTTGTATTTGCAGGCATTATGCACATGGTGGATCCCGAAAAGTATGTTTCTCCGATATTGCAACTACTCTCCGGAGGTCTGATGCTGGGAGCTGTCTTTATGGCAACCGACTATGTGACTTCTCCGATGAGCAAGAAAGGTATGCTGATTTACGGTGTTTGTATCGGTCTGCTGACGGTGGTTATCCGTCTGTTCGGTGCATATCCCGAAGGTATGTCATTCGCCATCCTGATTATGAATGCGTTCACTCCGCTGATTAACACCTATTGTAAACCTAAACGCTTTGGGGAGGTAGCGAAGAAGAAATGAAAAAGTTACAATCATCTTTAAAGAATATGTTGCTGGTACTTACGGGCGTTACAGCTGTTTCCGTAGCGTTGCTGGCTTATGTGAACGAACTGACGAAAGGCCCTATTGCCGAAGCGAATGCAAAGACGCTGAACGAGGCCTTGAAAAAGGTGCTTCCTGAATATACCAATAATCCGGTAGCCGAAAGCGATACTGTTTTCAGCGAGAAAGACGGAAAGAAAATCGTGGATTTCATTATCTATCCGGCCAAGAATGGCGAAAAGTGGGTAGGTTCTGCCGTTGAAGCCAAGTCAATGGGATTTGGCGGTGAACTGAAAGTGCTGGTGGGTTTTGATGCTGAAGGCAAGATTTATAACTACTCTTTATTGGCGCACGCTGAAACTCCGGGATTGGGTTCGAAAGCGGACAAATGGTTTGGAGCTTATGATCCTGCAAAGAACGAAAAACCGGTATCTCACGAAGAAAGTGCAAAGTCTATTTTGGGCATGAATCCGGGAGAGACTCCATTGGCTGTGACCAAAGACATGAATGGACAGGTAGATGCTATCACGGCTTCTACTATCACTTCACGTGCTTTCCTGAATGCGGTGAATGCTGCTTATCAGGCATATAAAGGCGGTGAGGTGGATACGAATTCCGGAGCTTCCCAGAAAAATGAACCGGCTGCTGCACCGGAAGGTGAAGCAGCTGCTAATGACACTAATAACTAAGAAAGGAGGAGACAGTTATGAATAATTTTAAAGTAATGATGAACGGGATTATCAAAGAGAATCCTATTTTTGTGCTCCTGCTCGGTATGTGTCCTACACTGGGTACGACATCATCGGCAATCAACGGTATGGGTATGGGACTGGCCACTATGTTCGTCCTGATTTGCTCGAACGTGGTAATTTCATCTATCAAGAATCTGATTCCGGATATGGTACGCATCCCTTCATTTATCGTGGTGATCGCGTCATTCGTGACACTGTTGCAGATGATAATGCAAGCATACGTGCCCGATCTGTATGCTACCCTCGGTCTTTTCATTCCGCTGATCGTAGTAAACTGTATCGTATTGGGACGTGCGGAAGCTTTCGCAGCGAAGAACAATCCGCTGGCCTCTATGTTTGATGGTATCGGCATGGGATTTGGTTTTACCATTGCCCTGACTCTGTTGGGTGCCGTACGTGAATTCCTCGGAACAGGTAAGATATTTAATCTGACCATTCTGCCGGAAGAATACGGAATGCTGATCTTTGTTCTGGCTCCGGGTGCCTTTATCGCTTTAGGTTATCTGATTGCCATTATTAATAGTCTGAAGAAAGCCTAACTCTATTAAATAAGAAAAGAATATGGAATATATATTGATATTTATCTCGGCAATCTTTGTAAACAACATTGTGTTGTCGCAGTTCCTGGGAATCTGTCCGTTCCTGGGTGTTTCCAAGAAGGTGGAAACAGCGATGGGTATGAGTGCGGCAGTTGCTTTCGTGCTGACTATCGCTACCATCGTCACATTCCTGATTCAGAAGTTTGTGTTGGATGCTTTCGGATTGGGGTACTTACAGACAATCACTTTTATTCTGGTTATTGCCGGACTGGTGCAGATGGTAGAAATTATTCTGAAGAAAGTTTCTCCTTCTTTGTATCAGGCACTGGGTGTGTTCCTGCCGTTGATTACAACGAACTGCTGTATTCTCGGTGTGGCAATCCTGGTAATCCAGAAAGACTTTGATCTGCTGACAGGTGTTGTATACGCATTCTCTACTGCTCTTGGCTTCGGTCTGGCACTGGTATTGTTTGCCGGATTGCGTGAGCAGATGACCCTGGTGAAGATTCCGAAAGGAATGCAGGGGACTCCGATTGCTTTGATTACCGCAGGTTTGCTGGCAATGGCATTCATGGGCTTCTCTGGCGTCGTGTAAAAGACTAAGTTGATAATTAGATAAAGAGGCTGGAAACTCTGTCGTATGGCAACATACAGGCAGTTTGTTTCCGGCCTTTTTCTTTATATCTGTTCATACCGAATATGTTTTTTATCATACCAAAACGCCCTCAAATCGTCCCGTAAGTATCTTCCTGTGAATAAAATTGCGATAGTTTATTGCATTTCCATTTTATTTCCATACATTTGTACCTCAAACAAACTGAAAACCGAAAAACTAACCATATTTTAAAATTATATGAAAGAAAGAATTTTAGTAACGGGAGGAACAGGCTATATTGGGTCTCATACCGTTGTAGAACTACAAAACAGTGGATACGAAGTAATCATTATCGATAATTTATCAAATTCGAGTGCTGACGTTGTTGACAATATAGAGAAAGTATCCGGTATCCGCCCAGCTTTTGAGAAACTGGATTGTCTTGATTTTGCTGGCCTTGATGCCGTATTTGCCAAATATAAAGGAATTAAAGCGATTATTCATTTCGCAGCAAGCAAAGCAGTAGGAGAGTCGGTAGAGAAGCCGTTGCTTTATTATCGTAACAATCTGGTTTCTTTAATCAACCTTCTGGAGTTAATGCCTAAGCATGGAGTAGAAGGCATTGTGTTCTCTTCTTCCTGTACAGTATATGGTCAACCGGATGAGTTGCCTGTAACGGAAAAGGCTCCGATCAAGAAAGCGGAATCTCCTTATGGAAATACAAAACAGATTAATGAAGAAATTATCCGTGATACAATAGCTTCCGGAGCCCCGATCAATGCTATTTTGCTGCGTTATTTCAATCCGATTGGCGCACATCCTACAGCATTGCTGGGTGAACTTCCGAACGGTGTTCCTCAAAACCTGATTCCTTATCTGACTCAGACAGCGATGGGTATCCGTGAAAAACTAAGTGTATTCGGTGACGATTATGATACTCCTGACGGTTCTTGTATCCGTGACTTTATCAATGTTGTTGACTTGGCTAAAGCACATGTGATTGCAATCCGCCGTATTTTGGAGCAAAAACAGAAAGAAAAAGTAGAAGTATTCAATATCGGTACAGGACGCGGTGTTTCAGTATTGGAACTGATTAATGGCTTTGAAAAAGCTACCGGCGTTAAACTGAATTATCAGATTGTAGGCCGTCGCGCAGGTGATATTGAAAAGGTATGGGCTAACCCCGATTTTGCCAACCAGGAACTGGGTTGGAAAGCGGTAGAAACATTAGAAGATACTTTACGCTCTGCATGGAATTGGCAGCTGAAACTCCGTGAAAGAGGCATTCAGTAAAAAGATATTTGTTTTAATTAACATAAAAGTTTAAACAAATCGTTCATGCGATTTGTTTATTAGATGCTAATCAGCTTGATCTGTTTGTGAGTATGTGAATATGAGTAAATGGTACTTATGCCTCTCCGGCATAGACAGGTATGATTGCATAGTAGTTTTGTCGTGTTTTATTTTGTGTTTGTGTTGTGACGGTACTACGACGGGAGTCGTGGTACCGTTTTTTGTTACTCTTTTACAGCCTGCCTTTAAAACAGAATACGTTAGTTCCCCAATCGGTTTCAGGTAAAGTCCCTTCCGGCTCGAACAATCCATATACGGAAGAACCGGAACCGCTCATAGAGGCATAAACAGCCCCTTGCCTGTATAGCTCGGCTTTAATTTCTCCGATCACCGGATGCTGGGGGAATACGCTGTCTTCAAAATCATTGATTAATATCTCTTTCCATTCATTTACCGGGCGTTTGATCGCTTCTTTGATCGAGTATTCGGGATGATGAGGGTGAATATTGGCGAAAGCTTCCCGCGTTGATACGAATACATCCGGTTTGATGATCAGAATCTGATATCCTTTTAAGGATAGTGGAATGGGGGAGAATATGTTACCGATTCCTTCGGCAAAGGTCGGGGCGTTTCTGATAAAGAAAGCGCAGTCCGCTCCCAAAGTGGCAGCGTATACTTCCAATTGTTCTTCGGATACTCCCAGCTGATAATGATCGTTGAGCAACTTTAGCATGAAAGCGGCATCCGATGATCCTCCTCCCAGTCCGGCTCCTGAAGGGATGTGCTTGTATAAGTGGATTTCGATAGGAGGGAGATGAAATTCCTTATCCATCAATAAATAGGCTTTTACTACCAGATTGTCTTCAGGGTTACCGGCTATTTCCATTCCATGTTGGTGGAGAGTGAATTTTCGGTCAGCGTTAGGGGAGGTACGGATTTCCAGTGCGTCTTCCAGAGCCACCGGATAGAAAACTGTTTCCAGATTGTGGTATCCGTCCGGGCGTTTTTCCGTGATGGAAAGTCCCAGGTTTATTTTGATATTGGGAAAAGCAATCATATTTCTATTTACTATTTTACTATTTACTATTTACAGTGCTTCACATTACAATTAATCATAGCTGGATAATGTGAATCGGGAGCAAAGTTACTAAAATCTTCATTTTTCCTTATTCATTCTTCGTGATTATATTCTATCTTTGTCGTCTCGACTGGAAGAATTCCGTGATAAATGTGATAATAGAGTCTGTCCAGTCGTAAAATAATAAATAGTAAATCGTAAAATAGTAAATATCTCGATGGCCGAACAGAAAAGAAATACCCGCAATTCAAAGTCTACTAAAATACAACCGGTAAATGATTATGGTCGTATTCAGCCGCAGGCGCCTGAACTGGAAGAAGCAGTTTTGGGAGCTTTAATGATTGAAAAGGACGCTTATTCATTGGTGAGTGAAATTCTTCGTCCCGAATCATTTTACGAACGCCGGCATCAGTTGATTTATTCTGCTATCGTCGACCTTGCGGTGAACCAGAAACCGGTGGATATTCTGACTGTAAAGGAACAACTTAGTAAACGCGGAGACTTGGAAGAGGTGGGAGGTCCCTTCTATATTACTCAATTGAGTAGTAAGGTGGCTTCATCCGCACATATTGAATACCATGCCCGTATTATTGCACAGAAATCGCTGGCGCGTGAGTTGATAACGTTTACGAGCAATATTCAGAGTAAAGCGTTTGACGAGACCCTGGACGTGGACGACTTGATGCAGGAAGCGGAAGGTAAGCTTTTTGAGATCTCACAGCAGAATATGAAAAAAGATTATACGCAGATCAATCCGGTGATTGACGAAGCCTATAAACTAATTCAGAAAGCTGCGGCTCGAACCGATGGTTTGAGTGGTCTGGAGAGTGGTTTCACGAAACTTGATAAGATGACTTCGGGTTGGCAGAATTCCGACCTTATTATTATAGCTGCCCGTCCTGCTATGGGTAAGACTGCTTTCGTTCTTTCAATGGCTAAGAATATTGCGGTGGATTACCGGAACCCGGTGGCGTTGTTCTCTCTTGAAATGAGTAACGTTCAGTTGGTGAACCGTTTGATTGCGAATGTCTGCGAGATTCCGAGCGAGAAGATCAAGAGTGGGCAGCTGGCTAGCTACGAATGGCAGCAGCTGGACTATAAACTGAAGGATTTGCTGGATGCACCATTGTATGTGGATGATACCCCGTCCTTGTCGGTGTTCGAACTTCGTACGAAGGCTCGCCGATTGGTGAGGGAGCATGGGGTAAAAATCATTATCATTGACTACCTTCAGTTGATGAATGCTAGTGGAATGGCTTTCGGTAGCCGTCAGGAAGAGGTCAGTACGATCTCTCGTTCATTGAAGGGATTGGCTAAGGAATTGAATGTGCCGATTGTGGCACTGTCTCAGTTGAATCGTGGTGTGGAAAGTCGTGAGGGTATTGACGGGAAGCGCCCGCAGTTGAGTGACCTTCGTGAGTCTGGAGCCATCGAGCAGGATGCCGATATGGTGTGCTTTATTCACCGTCCGGAATACTATAAGATTTATCAGGATGATCGCGGTAACGACCTTAGAGGTATGGCGGAGATTGTGATTGCCAAGCACCGTAATGGTGCGGTGGGTGAAGTGTTGCTCCGATTCAAGGGTGAGTTTACCCGATTCTCGAATCCGGAAGACGACATGATTATCCCTATGCCCGGTGAACAGAATAATGGTGCTATGTTAGGGTCGAAAGTCAATTCGCGAAATGCAGGTAATGCGGGGAATACAGGAAACGGTGCCCCACTGCCCGAACCGGACTTTGTGCCTCAAAGCGGCAACCCATTCGGTGGACCTGGGGACGGACCATTACCTTTCTAAAATCAATCGTCATCTTCTTCAAAGATGCGGGCTGTATTGATGAGCGCCAAATGGGAATAGGCCTGAGGGAAATTTCCAAGTAGGCGCTTTGTTTTGAAGTCGAGGTCTTCACTGAACAACCCCACATGATTGGCATGTGAAAGGAGTTCGTCGAAGATCTCTTTTGCTTCTTCCTTATCTCCAATCTCATGGAGAGCTTGAATTAACCAAAACGTGCAAATGGTGAAAGCGGAAGTGGGGTGACCAAAGTCATCGCGATTGCGATAGCGATACATCAACCCTTCGTGATAGAGCTCTTTCCGAATGCGGTGTACAGTGTTGATGAACCGCAGATCCGTGGGCTCAATGAAACCGTATTGCGCCATGAGTAGTAGCGAAGAGTCGGCATGCGTGCTATCATACGACTGCGTGAAGCTCTGAATCTCCTCGTTCCATCCATTGAGCATAATATCTTCTTTTATCTTATCCGCTTCTTTTCGCCACGCCACCTCATAATCGGGCTGCTTGAGGTAGGAAGCTACTCTCACTCCACGATCGAGCGCCACCCAGCACATCACCTTAGAAAAGACGAAATGCTTCTCTTCATTCCTGATCTCCCAAATGCCCCTATCGGGTAGGCGCCAGATGCCATAGACCGTTTTCACAATGATCCGGACCACTTCCCACATCTCTTCTTTCTCGCCCACAGTGCCGGGGAAATTGAGGAAATAGTAATCGATGATATTCATCAAATAGCCGAAGATGTCGTTCTGCTTCTGATCATAGGCCGCATTGCCTACGCGCACCGGAAGCGAACCTTCGTAGCCCGCCAAATGCGGAAGAATCTCCTCGGTGAGTTTGCGTTCGCCATTGATGCCATACATGATTTGGAAGGAGTCTCCCTTAGAGCGGAGACATCGCTTGATGAAGGTGAGAAAACGGCAAGCGGTGTATTTATGCCCCATCTTGGAGAGGGTTTCGATGGACATGGAAGCATCGCGAATCCAGCAGAAACGGTAGTCCCAGTTGCGTACCTCACCGATGGTTTCGGGCAGACTGGTGGTAAGCGCTGCCAAGACGGCACCGGAATATTCGTAGCACATGAGTTTGAGTGTGAGCAAGCTACGCGCCACTAGGTTAGAGTAGTTGTTCAGTTTCAGCGAAGAACTGTTCCAGTCGAGCCAGTAGACCTTAGTGCGCTGATATTCCACGTACATCCGCTTGATGTCTACCACCTCCAACTTCTGGAAGTAGGAGAGTAGCAAGAACTCCTCCTGAACCAACTCCACCTCCCGACTCTCGAGAATCTGGTTGAAATCGAGGCTCGAATAGAGATACATATTATTGTTGCCATCTTCCTGCGAGAAGCTGCGGATATAGTCTTTAAAGATAAGGTGATTCACCTTCTCCTTTCCGTAGTTCATCACCGGATTATATTGCACCCTGAAGCGCGGTGTGCCCGCAATGGGGCGAATGTATCGGCAAAGCTCCGGGGGCGAATGATGTCCGAAATTAATGGTACGATAGCGAGGCATGAAGTCGAAAACCTCGAAGCTTCCCTCTTCCGATTCGAATAACGTGCGAAGAATGTTCGTCTCTTTCACATAGGTCTGCTTGCAGCGATAGTCCGCCGAAACGAGAAGGGTGAAACTACCTCCATGCTCATCGTCAATGAGTTTGGAAAACACAGAAGGGGAATCGAAAGAGGGAAAGCACAACCAGTCGATGCTTCCTCCCTCTGATATGAGTGCGGCCGTGCGGCAATTACCTACAACGCCGTAATTTAAATTGTTCATAAAGCTATATTGAATCGTTTATAAATTGATGTAATTAAATAATGAAAGGTTCGGCTCAACCATTTAGGCGACTAAGGAACGGAACCACTCGCGACTGTTCGGGAAGATTGTAGCGTGCCACCTGCGAGGTTTTTCCCACCTTAATGGTGAAGGCCGTTGCCGGCAAGGCATTGAACATATCTTCATCCGTGGTATCATCTCCGATGGCCAACACAAAGTCGTATTTATCTTCTTCCATCAAGCGCGAAGCTTCACTTCCCTTATTGCAATCGCTATGCTTCACCTCGACAATCTTGTTGCCTTTCATGATTTGTAAATTGCAACGCATGCAGGGAAGCACCAAGGCGTTGATCAACTGATTGGCACGCATCTCCGCCAACCATACGTCTACGTCGCGATAGTGCCAAACGAGCGCAGTCTCCTTGCTCTCCAGCTTGGAGTGCGGTGTCTTCTCCTGGGTGCGTTGCATGATCTCCATAATCTCGCTGTCCCATTCGTCATTATGGGCCTTGCTGTGCCATTCTCCATCCGTTTTATAGAACGTGCCATGCTCGGCCGATAAACCAATGGGAAGGTCGCCAAACCATTCGTCGAGCGTCTGGCGGTCTCTACCACTACAAATCACCACTTTATTCAGCGGATCACTTGAGAGGTTGCGCAAGAGTTGAAGCACCTCGGGAGTAGGTGATGCAGCCGCTGGATCACTGAAGAACGCAGAAAGCGTGCCGTCATAATCGAGAATAAGTAATCGCTTTTTCGCCCAGCGATAAGCCTGCTTGACCGGGTTGGAACGAAAATCCTTGATGATCTTCGCCTGCAAACGCAGGTTCTTATCTCTCACCTCAAAGAGCTCCTGCACAAAGTCCTTGGCCCACTTGCCCACATTCTGCTTAGCGATGACGGCTTGCATCTTTTCAAGGTTTTTTGCCTGAAGAGATTCGGGCATCTCGAGCGCTTCCACAAAGGCTTCTTTTAGCTCGTTGATGTTGTTAGGGTTGACAATGATGGCATCGTGCAGTTCAATGGCGGCACCGGCCATCTCACTGAGAATGAGTACCCCTTGTTTGCCTTGCTTAGAAGCTACGTATTCCTTGGCCACGAGATTCATCCCGTCGCGATAGGAGGTGACGAGCCCAATGTCGGCTATATTGTACAAAGCGGCTAGTTCTTCGAACTTGAAGGAGCGGTAGAAGTAATAGACCGGTCGCCAACCCAATGTGGAATATTGTCCGTTGATGGAACCCACAGCTTTGTCTATTTCTTCTTTGAGATGGGCATAGCGTTCAACACTATCTCGAGAAGGAGAGACAATCATGGCTAACGACACTTTCTCCCGATATTGTGGGCAGTCGGCTAATAGCTTGTCGAAACTTTGTAGCCGTGTCAAAATGCCTTTTGTATAGTCGAGCCGATCTACCGACAAGATGAGTTTTCCAGCACCGAAGTTCTCTCTAAATTTATCTGCCTTTCGTTTGATACTAACTTCTTGTATAGCGTCATGGAATTGTTGGTAATTGATCCCCATCGGGAAAGCATCGACATTGATGACCCGATTTTCTACATAAATTTCGTCGAACACACAGTCGAGTTTAAGAATACGATAGATCGCACTAATAAAGTGACGCATGTAACTATGAGTGTGGAAAGCGATGAGATCGGCACCCAACAGTCCTTTGAGAATTTCTGAACGTTCGGGAAGGCAGCGGAATAACTCGTAGGAAGGGAAAGGAATGTGATGGAAATAACCGATACAGGCGTTGGGAATGACTTTGCGAAGCAGGCCGGGGAGTAACATTAATTGATAGTCCTGCACCCAGATGATGTCGCCGGGTTCGAATATTTCGAGGGTTTTTTCGCAGAACAACTGGTTCACTTCTTTGTAGGCTTCCCAATATTCATCTTTGTGCTGCACATAACTAAAAAAATAGTGAGAGGAGGGCCAGATGATACTGTTGCTGTAACCTTCGTAATAGTTTTCAACGAGATCCGGAGTAAGATAAACCGGATGGAATTGATGCTTCCTGAATTGAGATTCTATTCTGATTTGGGCAATATCATTCTCAAAATGTATGCCGGGCCAACCGACCCAATGCTTTTCCATCTTAGTTTCCAGTGAATGAAGTCCGGTAGTCAATCCGCCCGCGCTCGGGGTAATTTTATATTTATCATTTTTCTGGGTTACTGTCAATGGTAGTCTGTTCGATACAATAATCAATTTCATAGGCATATTTTATGATGAGTTTTATAAAAATAGATGATAATGAGGAGGTAATATGTGAAAGATTCTCCTCGAGTGATGATCCGGGGTAACAAACTTTTTGCAAGGTTACGCCGATGCCGGATTTAACAAATATAAGGATTTTGGACTGGATACGCAACTTGTGTTAGAGGATTTAACATTTTAATGGAATAATTTTGTTTCACTTACGTAAATTCTGTCTCTTTGTACCCTTTTGTCAAGGGTTGTTTAGCCTCTCTTCACATTTTTATCTTAAATCGTTCTCCGCCAAACGAAAAATCTTATTAACTTTGCGAATCTTTTTGAGAAACAATAAAAAATTAAATATATGAATATTTCTTATAACTGGCTGAAAGAGTATGTCAACTTCGACCTGACGCCCGATGAAACGGCTGCTGCGTTGACGTCTATTGGCTTGGAAACAGGTGGTGTAGAAGAAGTGCAAACCATTAAAGGTGGTTTGGAAGGACTGGTGATCGGTGAAGTGTTGACCTGCACGGAACATCCTAATTCTGACCATTTGCATATTACTACTGTCAATCTGGGAGACGGTGAACCGGTACAGATTGTTTGTGGTGCCCCGAATGTGGCTGCCGGACAGAAAGTGGTGGTGGCTACTTTAGGTACAAAACTTTATGACGGTGACGAATGTTTTACCATCAAGAAATCAAAAATCCGTGGGGTGGAATCTACTGGTATGATTTGTGCCGAAGACGAAATCGGTATTGGTACCGATCATGCAGGAATCATCGTGTTGCCGGCTGAAGCTGTTCCGGGTACTCTCGCCAAAGACTATTATAATATCAAGAGTGACTACGTACTCGAAGTAGATATTACTCCTAACCGTGCAGACGCTTGCTCACACTATGGTGTGGCCCGCGACTTGTATGCTTACCTGATTCAGAATGGCAAGCAGGCTACTTTGCAACGTCCATCTGTAGATGGATTTAAGGTGGAAAATCATGATTTGGATATCGAAGTAGTGGTTGAAAACAGCGAAGCCTGTCCTCACTATGCCGGCGTTACGGTGAAAGGCGTTACTGTGAAGGAAAGCCCCGAATGGTTGCAGAATAAATTGCGCCTGATCGGTGTACGTCCTATTAATAATGTAGTGGATATTACTAATTATATCGTTCATGCTTTCGGTCAGCCATTGCATTGTTTCGATGCCGGAAAGATAAAAGGCAATGAAGTAATTGTCAAGACATTGCCGGAAGGCACTCCATTCGTCACATTGGATGAAGTGGAACGCAAGTTGAACGAACGCGATCTGATGATCTGCAACAAAGAAGAAGCGATGTGTATTGCCGGTGTATTCGGCGGACTGGATTCCGGTTCTACGGAAGCTACGACAGATGTATTCATCGAAAGCGCTTATTTCCATCCTACATGGGTACGTAAGACTGCCCGTCGTCACGGTCTGAATACGGATGCTTCTTTCCGTTTCGAACGTGGCATCGATCCGAACGGAGTAATCTATTGTCTGAAACTGGCTGCTCTGATGGTGAAAGAACTGGCCGGTGGCACTATCTCATCCGAAATTAAGGATGTTTGCGTTGCAGCTCCACAAGACTTCATGGTAGAACTTTCTTATGAGAAAGTAAATTCGCTGATTGGTAAAGTGATTCCCGTGGAAACGATCAAGAGCATTGTTACCAGCCTGGAAATGAAAATCATGAATGAGACAGTTGACGGACTGACATTAGCCGTTCCTCCTTATCGTGTAGACGTACAGCGTGATTGCGATGTGATCGAAGATATTCTACGTATCTACGGATATAATAATGTAGAAATCCCGACTACGCTGAACTCCAGTCTGACAACCAAGGGTGAGCATGATAAATCAAACAAATTACAGAATCTGGTTGCAGAACAGCTGGTTGGCTGTGGCTTCAATGAAATACTGAATAATTCTCTGACTCGTGCCGCTTACTACGACGGTTTGGAGAACTATTCATCCAACCATCTGGTGATGCTGCTGAATCCACTGAGTGCCGATCTGAACTGTATGCGTCAGACATTGCTGTTCGGTGGACTGGAAAGTATCGCTCACAATGCAAACCGCAAGAATGCCGATTTGAAATTCTTCGAATTCGGTAACTGCTATTACTTCGATGCGGACAAGAAGAATCCGGAAAAAGTACTGGCTACCTATTCGGAAGACTATCACTTGGGTTTGTGGGTGACTGGAAAGAAAGTAGCCAACTCATGGGCACACCCGGATGAAAACAGTTCGGTATACGAACTGAAGGCTTATGTAGAAAATATATTGAAACGTTTGGGACTGGATTTGCACAACCTGGTAGTTGGCAATCTGACTGACGATATTTTCGCTACCGCACTTTCTGTTCATACCAAGGGGGGGAAGCGTCTTGCCTCTTTCGGTGTTGTGACGAAGAAACTGCTGAAAGCATTCGATATAGATAATGAGGTGTATTATGCCGACTTGAACTGGAAAGAACTGATGAAGGCTATCCGTTCAGTGAAGATCAGCTACAAGGAAATTTCCAAATTCCCTGCTGTGAAGCGTGACTTGGCATTGTTGCTCGACAAGAACGTACAGTTTGCCGAAATCGAAAAAATCGCTTACGATACAGAAAAGAAACTGCTGAAAGAAGTGGAACTCTTCGATGTATACGAAGGTAAGAACATCGAAGCAGGTAAGAAATCGTATGCGGTCAGCTTCCTGCTTCAGGATGAAACTCAGACGCTGAACGATAAGATGATCGATAAGATCATGTCTAAACTGGTGAAGAATCTGGAAGATAAGCTGAATGCAAAATTGAGATAAATTTAAAATTCACAATTCAAAATTAATACAAACCAATGGGAAGAGCATTTGAATATAGAAAAGCCGCAAAGCTGAAAAGATGGGGCCACATGGCTAAAACATTTACAAGACTGGGTAAACAGATCGCTATTGCCGTGAAGGCGGGTGGTCCGGAACCGGAAAATAACCCGACACTGCGTTCGGTCATCGCTACTTGTAAGCGTGAGAATATGCCGAAGGACAATATCGAACGTGCGATTAAGAATGCAATGGGTAAGGATCAGAGCGACTACAAGAGCATGACTTACGAAGGATACGGTCCTCACGGAATTGCTGTCTTTGTAGATACGCTGACTGATAATACGACTCGTACGGTAGCCGATGTACGCTCTGTATTCAATAAATTTGGTGGTAACCTCGGAACAATGGGATCATTGGCTTTCCTTTTCGACCATAAATGTATGTTCACTTTCAAGATAAAGGACGGCATGGATATGGAAGAACTGATCCTTGATCTGATTGATTACGACGTAGAAGATGAGTACGAACAGGATGACGAAGAAGGAACAATCACTATCTACGGTGATCCTAAGAGCTATGCCGCTATTCAGAAACATCTTGAAGAGTGTGGCTTCGAGGATGTCGGCGGTGATTTTACTTATATCCCGAACGATCTGAAAGAGGTAACTCCGGAACAACGCGAAACTTTAGATAAGATGATAGAACGTCTTGAAGAATTTGATGACGTGCAGACTGTTTATACAAACATGAAGCCGGAAGAAGGCGGAAACGAGGAGTAAGCGGATTATGGAATATGTTTATAGAACCCAGGGTACTTGCAGCACAAACATCGAACTGAATGTAGAAGATGGAGTTGTGAAGGAAGTTGCCTTTTGGGGAGGATGTAACGGAAATCTTCAGGGACTTTCACGTCTGGTAAAGGGAATGAAGGTAGAAGAGGTTATCAAGAAACTTGAAGGAGTACGTTGCAGTGGCAGACCGACGTCCTGTCCCGATCAGTTGTGCCATGCACTGCATGAAATGGGATATTAACGGAAGTCTCCCTTTATAAAATATACACTGGCCTCCGGCAATTCATTTTGCCGGAGGTTTTTTATTGTGCCGTACCTTTCCCTATTTGTCGGTATTTTGAACCAAAATCGACCTTCGGTCGTTATTTATAAGTATATTTGTGCTGAATAAACTATTATGCAATGATGAAGAATATTTTTCAAGACTTGAAACGGAAAGATCATAAACGTTATCTGGGCGGACTGGATGTTTTTAAATATATTGGTCCCGGACTTTTGGTAACTGTCGGATTTATTGATCCGGGCAACTGGGCATCAAATTTTGCCGCAGGTTCCGAGTTCGGCTATTCACTTCTTTGGGTGGTCACCTTATCCACTATCATGTTGATTGTCCTCCAGCATAATGTTGCTCACTTGGGGATTGTTACGGGGCTTTGCCTTTCGGAAGCCGCTACGAAATATACTCCTAAATGGGTATCCCGTCCTATTTTGGGTACGGCGGTATTGGCGTCTATTTCTACTTCATTGGCTGAGATTCTGGGAGGAGCCATTGCATTGGAGATGCTGTTTGATATGCCTATTATGTGGGGGGCGGTGCTGACCACACTTTTTGTCTCCATCATGCTCTTTACCAACTCCTATAAAAAGATAGAACGTTCCATTATTGCTTTTGTCTCGGTGATCGGTCTTTCATTTATTTATGAATTGTTTCTGGTAGAAATAGACTGGCCGGCTGCGACGATGGGTTGGGTGACGCCTGCTTTCCCGAAGGGTAGTATGCTGATTATTATGAGTGTGCTGGGAGCGGTTGTGATGCCTCATAATCTGTTTCTGCATTCGGAAGTAATACAGAGTCACGAGTATAATAAGAAAGACGATGCGTCTATCAAGAAAGTATTGAAATACGAGTTGTTCGATACGCTTTTCTCGATGATCGTTGGCTGGGCAATTAACAGTGCTATGATTCTGCTGGCTGCTGCTACTTTCTTTAAAAGCGGCATTCAGGTGGAAGAATTGCAACAAGCCAAATCACTGCTTGAACCTTTGTTGGGAAGTAATGCGGCAATCGTATTCGCATTGGCTCTGTTGATGGCAGGTATTTCGTCCACTATAACAAGCGGAATGGCGGCAGGTTCTATCTTTGCAGGTATCTTTGGAGAGTCATATCATATTAAAGACAGTCACTCGCAGGTAGGAGTAATCCTTTCGTTGGGAATTGCGCTGTTGCTGATTTTCTTTATTGGCGATCCATTCAAGGGATTACTGATTTCGCAGATGATATTGAGTATTCAGTTGCCTTTCACGGTATTCCTGCAAGTAGGGTTGACTTCATCCCGAAAGGTAATGGGGAATTATGTCAATAGCCGTTGGAGTACTTTTGTATTATATGCTATTGCAGTCATTGTTTCGGCATTGAATATAATGCTGCTGTTTTCATAAAACGAACATAAATCTATAAACTATAAAATGATGAAGATTATTACTTATAATGTGAACGGGCTTCGTGCTGCCGTTTCTAAAGGTTTGCCGGAATGGCTGGTGCAGGAGAATCCGGATATTCTTTGTCTGCAAGAGACAAAACTACAGCCGGACCAATATCCGGCAGAAGTATTTGAAGCTTTGGGTTACAAGGCTTATCTCTATTCTGCACAAAAGAAGGGATACAGCGGTGTGGCGATCCTTACTAAGCAGGAACCCGATCATGTGGAATATGGTATGGGGATAGAAGCTTATGACAATGAAGGGCGTTTTATCCGTGCGGATTTTGGCGACTTGTCCGTAGTCAGTGTTTATCATCCTTCGGGAACGAGCGGAGACGAACGGCAGGCATTTAAAATGGTGTGGCTGGAAGACTTTCAGAAATATGTGACAGAGCTGCGCAAGACTCGTCCGAACCTTATCCTTTGCGGTGACTATAATATCTGTCATGAGCCGATTGATATTCATGATCCTGTCCGGAATGCCACGAACAGCGGCTTCCTGCCCGAAGAACGGGAATGGATGACTCGTTTCCTTTCTGCAGGATTTATTGATTCTTTCCGTCTGCTCTATCCGGAGAAACAGGAGTATACGTGGTGGAGCTATCGTTTTAATTCGCGTGCCAAGAATAAAGGCTGGCGGATTGACTATTGCATGACCAGTGAGCCGGTACGTCCGATGCTGAAAAGTGCCAGCATACTGAACGATGCCGTACATTCAGATCATTGTCCAATGGCTTTGGAAATAGAATAAAAATAGAAAATAGCATGGAAGATAGAATACAAAAAGCTGTAGAACTTTTTAAGAGCGGATATAACTGCTCGCAGTCTGTAGTAGCTGCATTTGCCGATATGTATGGTTTCACACAGGAGCAGGCAGTGCGTATGTCAGCCTCTTTTGGCGGAGGAATCGGGCGGATGCGTGAGACATGCGGGGCTGCTTGCGGACTGTTCCTGATAGCCGGACTGGAAACCGGAGCTACCGAAGCGACAGATCGTGAAGGAAAAGCTGCAAACTATGCGGTAGTGCAGGAATTGGCTGCCGAATTCAAAAAACGCAACGGGTCGTTGATTTGCGGAGAATTGTTGGGATTAAAGAAAAAAGAGCCGATTTCGACTGTTCCCGAAGAACGTAATACTCAATATTATAGCAAACGACCGTGTGCTAAAATGGTGGAAGAAGCGGCAAGAATCTGGGTAGAATACCTCGAAAAACACCCTAAATAAGGGGATAAAATGCTTTTTTATTACAAAATCAGCAAAAAAAGATTCAATAAAGTGTTATATAACATAAAAATAACTATCTTTGTCCCCGAAATAAAATCTGAAAGCTTTCGGGCCGGATGATTTTTAAAGCATGTCTAACTATAATTTCAAAAGCAAATGTTGAAAGAAAAAGCAGGTGTAATCGCAGGTAATATCTGGAATGCACTGAATGAAACAGAAGGAATGACTGCCAAGCAACTGAAAAAAGCAACTAAATTGGTTGACAAAGATTTGTTCCTCGGCCTTGGCTGGTTATTGAGAGAAGATAAAGTTTCTGCTGAAGAAGTAGAAGGTGAACTCTTCATCAAATTGATCTAAGCGAGTAACTCACTTAAGCAATAAAAAAATGCGTTGGTACATGATTATAATGTTATCAACGCATTTTTTTATATTCCGCCATTTACGTATCTTTGCACACCAAAAAGACAAAATAATAAGAATTCAGAATGAAGAATATACGAAATTTCTGCATCATTGCCCACATTGACCACGGTAAATCAACCCTGGCAGACCGCTTGCTGGAGTTTACCAACACTATTCAGGTGACTAACGGGCAGATGCTTGATGATATGGATTTGGAGAAGGAGAGAGGTATCACCATCAAGAGCCACGCTATCCAGATGGAGTACAACTACAAAGGTGAAAAGTATATCCTTAACCTGATTGACACTCCGGGGCACGTGGATTTTTCGTATGAGGTATCCCGTTCCATTGCCGCTTGCGAAGGTGCGCTGCTTATCGTAGACGCATCGCAGGGAGTGCAGGCACAGACCATCTCCAATCTGTATATGGCTATCGAACATGATCTCGAAATTATCCCCATTATCAATAAATGTGATATGGCAAGTGCCATGCCCGAAGAGGTAGAGGACGAAATCGTAGAACTGTTGGGCTGCAAGCGTGATGAGATTATCCGTGCATCCGGTAAGACCGGAATGGGCGTGGAGGAAATCCTCGCAGCCGTTATCGAACGCATTCCGCATCCCGAAGGTGATGAGGAAGCTCCGTTGCAGGCATTGATTTTTGACTCTGTATTCAACTCCTTCCGTGGTATTATCGCTTACTTTAAGATCGAAAATGGAGTAATCCGCAAGGGAGATAAAGTGAAGTTCTTTAATACCGGAAAAGAGTATGATGCCGATGAAGTAGGTGTACTGAAAATGGAACTGGTTCCACGTAACGAACTTCGTACGGGCGATGTAGGTTACATTATATCGGGTATCAAGACCTCGAAAGAGGTGAAAGTGGGAGATACCATTACTCATGTTGCCCGTCCGTGTGATAAAGCGATTGCGGGTTTTGAAGAAGTGAAGCCAATGGTTTTTGCCGGAGTCTATCCGATTGAGGCGGAAGATTTTGAGGATCTGCGTGCTTCTCTGGAGAAATTGCAGTTGAATGACGCTTCGCTGACTTTCCAGCCGGAATCTTCACTGGCACTGGGCTTCGGTTTCCGTTGCGGTTTCCTCGGATTGCTTCACATGGAGATTGTACAGGAACGTCTCGATCGTGAATTCGACATGAACGTGATTACTACCGTGCCTAACGTATCTTATAATATATATGATAAACAAGGCAATATGAAAGAAGTGCATAACCCCGGTGGTATGCCCGATCCGACGTTGATCGATCATATTGAAGAACCTTATATCAAAGCGTCTATTATTACGACTACCGATTATATCGGCCCGATTATGACCCTCTGTCTGGGGAAACGTGGAGAACTCTTGAAACAAGAGTATATTTCCGGTAATCGTGTGGAAATATATTATAACATGCCTTTGGGAGAAATCGTGATCGACTTCTATGATCGGCTGAAGAGTATTTCGAAAGGATATGCGTCGTTCGACTATCATCCCAATGGTTTCCGTCCTTCCAAGTTGGTGAAACTGGACATCATGTTGAATGGTGAGCCGGTCGATGCGCTTTCTACGCTGATTCACTTCGATAACGCGTATGATATGGGACGCCGGATGTGTGAGAAACTAAAAGAATTAATCCCTCGCCAGCAGTTTGAAATTGCTATTCAGGCAGCTATCGGGGCTAAGATTATAGCTCGTGAAACTATTAAGGCAGTTCGCAAGGATGTAACTGCGAAGTGTTATGGTGGTGACGTAAGCCGTAAACGTAAACTGCTTGAAAAGCAGAAAAAAGGTAAAAAACGAATGAAACAAATCGGTAACGTGGAAGTGCCGCAAAAAGCCTTCCTCGCCGTACTGAAGCTGGATTAAAAATACTGCCGCAAGCAATTTTTCAGAGATCTGTTCTGAACAAATTGACTTGCGGTTAGTTTTTAATACACCAGGTGATTGCCTTCTGTCTGCAGAGCTTTCCTTGGCAATTACTTTTTAGCAACAAACAACTATAAATATGAGAAAAGTTCTGTCTTTTTCGGGCTTCCTGATGTTGGGGCTCGTCATTTCACAATTCCTCCCGATGATAGCGGGAGAAGGATATGGAACTGTTAAGGTTCTGTCGAATATACTACTTTATGTATGTCTTAGTTTTATAATGATTAATGTGGGTCGGGAGTTTGTGCTCGACAAAGTCCGCTGGAAAAGTTATGCCGAGGATTATTTTATAGCGATGGCTACAGCTGCCCTGCCTTGGTTCATGATTGCTATCTATTATGTATTCGTGCTTCTTCCGCCTGATTACTGGAACAGTTGGGAGGCTTGGAAAGAGAATCTGTTGCTAAGTCGTTTTGCTGCACCTACATCGGCCGGCATCTTGTTTACGATGTTGGCGGCTATCGGGTTAAAGTCCAGCTGGATATATAAGAAGATTCAGGTCCTGGCTATTTTTGATGACCTGGATACCATTCTTTTGATGATCCCTCTTCAGATCATGATGATTGGTTTGCGTTGGCAGCTGATTATTGTGGTGGTTATCGTATTTATGCTGTTGTCCATTGGATGGAAACAACTGAATAAGTATAACTGGCGGCAGGATTGGAAAGCTATTCTCTTCTATTCCGTTATCATATTTCTGACTACGCAGATACTTTATCTCGGCAGTAAAGAACTGTATGGAGAAGAAGGAAGTATTCATATCGAAGTCCTGTTGCCGGCATTTGTATTGGGTATGATCATGAAGCATAAAGAGCACGATACTCCTGTAGAACGAAAAGTCTCTACCGGAATCTCCTTCCTGTTTATGTTCCTGGTAGGTATGAGTATGCCTCATTTTATCGGAGTTAACTTTGCGGAAACTCATGCAGGAACGCATTCGGTGACAGGTTCGCAGGAGATGATGTCCTGGGGAATGATTTTGTTCCATGTTGTCATAGTTTCTTTCTTATCGAATATAGGCAAACTTTGTCCGATGTTCTTCTATCGTGACCGGAAGTTGAGTGAGCGACTGGCCCTTTCCATTGGTATGTTTACTCGTGGTGAGGTAGGTGCCGGAATTATATTTATTGCATTGGGGTATAATCTCGGCGGTCCGGCACTGGTCATCTCCGTACTTACATTGGTGTTGAATCTTATTCTGACAGGAATATTTGTCCTTTGGGTGAAAAACTTGGCTTTAAGGAGCTATAATGATTAAAAAAATCCATATATTGCGGATCAAATACTATAAACACCTTTCATTATGACAATTTTGCGTACAATGCGAAATTTCTCGTCAATGAATATCGCGGCGAGTATCCTTTTGTTTGTAGCGGCAATAGCGGCTGCTATCATTGCCAATTCTCCGGTTGCTCCGGTTTATCAGGAGTTCCTTTTGCATGAACTTCATTTGCAGATCGGTAATTTTAATCTGCTTTCGCATGGCGGAGAGAATCTGCGGATGATCGAGTTCATCAATGACGGGTTGATGACCATCTTTTTCTTGCTGGTAGGACTGGAGATCAAACGGGAGTTGCTGGTTGGTGAGCTTTCTTCCTTCCGCAAGGCGGCGCTTCCCTTTATTGCTGCCTGTGGCGGTATGCTGTTTCCGGTGATTGTTTATATGTCAATCTGTCCTCCGGGCAGTGAGGGAAGTCAGGGACTGGCCATTCCAATGGCAACGGATATTGCTTTTTCGTTAGGGGTATTAAGTCTGTTGGGAAGCCGTGTGCCGTTGAGCCTGAAGATATTTCTGACGGCTTTTGCAGTAGTTGATGATATCGGAGGTATCCTTGTAATTGCTCTTTTTTATAGTTCGCATGTGTCGTATGGGTATATTCTGATAGCCGCATTGCTTTACGTTTTACTTTATTTTATAGGAAAGCGTGGGACTACCAATAAGATTTTCTTTTTAGTGATCGGTGTCGTTATATGGTATTTATTTTTGCAATCCGGCATTCATAGTACTATTTCGGGAGTTATTCTGGCGTTTGTCATTCCGGCGAAACCCCGTTTGGATGTTGGAAAATATATCGAGCATATTCGTCATACAATTGCAGGTTTTCCGGTGATGGAATCGGGGAGTATCGTGTTGAGTAATGAGCAGATTGCCAAACTGAAAGAGGTGGAATCTGCTTCCGACCGTGTTATCAGTCCTCTGCAGTCTTTGGAGGATAATTTGCATGGAGCTGTCAATTATCTGATTCTTCCGTTGTTTGCCTTTGTCAATGCAGGTGTTGTCTTTAGTGGCGGCGGTGAGTTGGTGGGAAGTGTAGGGATGGCAGTGGCAGCAGGGTTGCTGTTTGGTAAATTTGCAGGAATTTATTTCTTTACCTGGTTGGCTATAAAGATAAAACTCACTCCAATGCCGCCGGGTATGACTTGGAAGAATCTTTCCGGTATAGCCTTGCTGGGAGGGATTGGTTTTACGGTGTCGCTTTTCATAGCCAATCTTTCTTTTGGGGCAAATTATCCTGTTCTGTTGAATCAGGCTAAGTTCGGAGTGCTATCGGGGACTATTCTTTCCGGGTTATTAGGATACATTGTACTCAGGATAGTGTTACCTGTCCGAAAGCAGAAATAATTATTAGAGATCAGTCGTTCAGGCATATCGGATATTAACCAGACGATATGCCTTTTTTTATTGTATATATAATAAGGTGAAAATGATATCTACTAATAATATTAGTTAAACAACTGCTTGATTTAGTAGATTAACTAATTGTGTTAGTTGTTTGTTTGAAAAATAGTATTATATTTGTGCCATTGGAAGAACAATAAATATGTAGACTATGAAACAGATGAGACGATTGACCGTCAAAGAGGAAGAAATTATGCGTATATTTTGGGAACATGGACCTATGTTTGTTCGTGAACTTCTATCATTCTATGATGAACCAAAACCGCATTATAACACAGTTTCTACCCTTGTTCGAGGGCTGGAGGAGAAAGGCTTTGTGGGGTATAAAGCCTACGGAAATACTTATCAATATTATGCTCTTGTTTCGGAAAAGGAGTATAAGAGTTCGGCGCTCAAAGAAGTGGTTTCCCAGTATTATAATAATTCCTATATCAATGTAGTGTCTTCTTTTATTGAAGAAGAAGGGATGTCTGTTGATGAACTTAAATCGTTGATAGAGTATATAGAGCAAGGTAAAAAGAAGAAGTAATCTTTCTGTGGTCTATCGGACAGATACGATTTTTATTCTATGGACAACAACTTTTAATCTGAAAACACAATGGGAGCCTTTTTATTCTATCTGCTGAAATCCGGATGTTGCTTAGTGGTCTTTTATATTTTCTTTAAGCTGCTGATGAGCCGGAGTACTTTTTTCCGTTTCAACCGTATCACTTTGTTAGTTGGGTTGTTAGGATGTACTTTGCTTCCACTTATAGAGCTGACAACTACTGAGGAGACTTTTTTGCATACTCCGTTGTATGCCATTCACGACATATTGCAAAGCACGGAGTCTGTCATTCTAAATCCGGAACAGATGGAAGATCCTATTCTTATACCTGAAAAGAATCCGGAAATAAGGTCTTTGAATTGGGTTCCTGTGACTTTGGCTTTTATATATGGAGTGGGGGCTTTGGCGACATTTATCTGGTTATCCATATCCACTTGCCGTTTGATTCAGTTGATTCGTACGTCAGAGAAGAAACTGTTTGGAAACTATGTATTAGTGATTCCTCAGCAGCCGATTGCTTCATTTAGCTGGGGTAAATACATTGTTATTTCAGCAGCTGACTACTCTCAACAGTCCGAAGAAATACTCCTCCACGAAACGATGCATTTACGAAACCATCATACTTTGGACTTATTGTTTATGCAGATATTCCTGCTTGTTCATTGGTTTAATCCTGTTGTTTGGCTGCTAAAGCGGGAGTTGCAGGAAATACATGAATTTGAAGCCGATAATGGCGTAATTAATACAGGCATCGATGCAACTAAATATCAATTATTACTGGTGAAAAAAGCTGTTGGTACAAGGCTCTACTCTATGGCCAATGGCTTTAATCACTCTAAACTTAAAAAACGTATCACTATGATGTTAAAAGAAAGAACCAATCGTTGGGCACGATTAAAGCTGTTGCTTGCTGTGCCCGTGATGGCTGGTGCGCTTTATGTGTTTGCACAGCCGGAAGTGAAAGAAGTTCCGCGACAGATTCAGTCTGAACTTCAGCAAAAAGAAGCGGATGATTATGTGTCTTTAATGATTTTCTTCAGGAAGGAAGAAGAGAAGTATAGTAAACTGGTCAATGGATCAAATCCACCTCCTCGGGTAAAAGAGAAGCAGGCTCATGGACTTTGGGTTAATGCTCATAATAAGATATTATTTGATAATGAATATTGTTCGGTAGATGAGTTGAAGTCTATTATAGTGAAGAATTTGTTGGGATCTTGGGAGAAAAGCAACAGGAAAGATCCTCCGGTTATTTTCTTGCAGTATGATACTGAAACTGCATTTGATGCACTCACTGCTATACTCAAAGAAGTAAAAGGGGCATTTGAACAAATTCGTGCTGATTTGTCAGCTGCATCGACTGATAAAAGTGTAGAGTATCTCGATCGGTTGTTTCCAATTCTTCTAATAGAAATGTCTCCGAAAAGATATGGATTAAAAGAGTTGCCAATGGAGCATAACTTAAAAGAGCCTTCAATGGAGGAAAAAATCAGTGGGATTGTGGTAACACTTCACACTTCGGAAGGGCAGGAAGTAATGAAAGATTTTACTTTAACGGAATTGAAGCAGAAAGTCACTGCTGCACGTGCAAAGCAAGCTGATCCGGAAAGTTTGGTTATTGGCCTCAAGATAGAAAAGGGGTGTAAGATGGGATACGTGACGGATATCAAGCAGGTGCTAAGGGAATGTAGTGCATTGAAGATTAATTATTCAACTGATAATTAATTAGTTTATAAATAGTGTCACTATATAGCCGGCATAGTGACACTATCCAATCAGCATAGTGACACCATCCAATCAATATGGTGACACTATCCTAACCGGATAGCGACACCATCTTAAAAGGTCTATAATTTTTGTTTTATTCGTCATCCCCGTCATCCGCTATCGGCAGAATTTTCTGACTTTCTTCATGCGGTAGTTGCTCCACTTGGCGTAGTTTCCGTTCAATAGCGCGGGTTCTTTTTCCCATCACTTCTTCCAGTTGGTCACCGGCACTTTGCAGGTTCTTCTGTACCTTTTCGAGTAGTCCTCCGAATTTGCTGAATTCGGTTTTAACTGCTCCCAAAACGGTCCACACTTCTCCGGTACGTTTTTGAATAGCCAGCGTGCGGAATCCCATCTGAAGGCTGTTCAATATAGCACCAAGGGTAGTCGGTCCCGTCACAACAATCTTATATTCTTTTTGTAGCGTCTCTACCAAGCTTGTTCTTCGGATTACCTCTGCGTAAATACTTTCAAAAGGCAGGAACATAATGGCAAAGTCTGTGGTGAAAGGCGGGTCTACATATTTATCGTGAATATCTTTCGCCATTTTCTTGATAGTCGTTTCCAGCTGCTTGCCGGATGATTCCATCAATGCAGTATCTCCTGCTTCGAAAGCATCGTAATATTGTTCATATACATCTTTCGGGAATTTAGCATCGATAGGCAGGTATACAGTGCTGTTCGCATCATCCTTACCCGGTAACTTAATGGCAAATTCCACAAATTCAGTTCCGCTTTTCTTGGTTTTTACATTGGCGTCATATTGTTCCGGACTCATCATCTGTTCCAGCAATGCTCCTAACTGAACTTCACCGAATGTACCGCGCATTTTTACGTTACTCAATACTTTTTTCAGTCCGCCGACGTCTTGTGCGAGAGATTTCATTTCTCCCAGTCCCTTCTGTACATTTTCCAGTTGTGAGCGGACGATTTCAAAGGACTGACCAATGCGTTCATTCAGTGTCTTCTGCAATTTCTCTTCCACCATTAGTCGCATATCATCCAGTCGCTTCTCGGTCGATTTTATCAAGACCTCTTGCTGGCGTGCCATCGTGTCGAACTTCTGGCGTTGCAGTTCTCCGTTCGTCATCATGTTCTTATGCAGTACGTCTTGTAGTTGCTGCATATTCTGATTTAGCGTTTGGGTCATTTCCATACGAAGTTCCCGGATACTGCGGTTTAGTTCTTCACGGTTCTCTTGCATTTGCTGGCGCAAGACTGTCTGCAATTGTTCCGCTTGCGCATGATTATTTCCTTTTGCCAGTGATAGTACAATCGAGATTACTGCTAATGCGGCAATAACAATGAGTAGAATCAGCTCCATCAATAAGTCAGAATTTCGTTTCCGGTTTCAGTAATCAGAATCATATTCTCCCATTGGGCAGAAGGCAGTCCGTCATCTGTGCATACCGTCCATCCGTCAGCTTCGTCAACGAATACTTCATAAGTACCCATATTTATCATCGGTTCAATGGTAAAGGTCATGCCCGGAACGATCATCATTCCCGTTCCCCGACGTCCGAAATGTTCCACATCCGGTGCTTCGTGAAACTGCATTCCTACACCATGTCCGCAAAGATCGCGAACCACGCTGAATCCGTTCTTTTCTGCGTGTTCCTGAATGGCGGCGCCTACATCTCCCAATTGTTTCCAAGGCTGTGCGGCGGCTATACCTATTTCCATACACTCTTTAGTCACTTGAACCAGTTTGTGCATTTCGGGACTTACATCACCGATCATAAACATACGGGATGCGTCGGAGAAATATCCTTTGTAAATGGTAGAAACATCTACATTGATGATATCTCCGCTTTGCAGTATCTCTGTTTTGCTGGGAATACCGTGGCATACCACATCATTGATACTGGTGCAGACACTTTTAGGAAATCCTTCGTAGTTGAGAGGAGCGGGGATGGCACCGTGTTTTGTAGTGAAGTCATATACCATGACGTCGATTTCTTCGGTAGAGATCCCTTCACGGATATGCTCCGAAATATAATCCAACAGGGCAGTGTTGATTTTGGCACTCTCACGGATTCCTTCCAGTTGTTCGGGAGTACGCAGTACTTTGCGCGGTGGGAGTTTGTAACCTTGTTTTCTGTATTTCTGTATTTTCGCTTCTACTTCAGCCGGGTAATTGGAGGGAGTAAACCGGAATCCCTTGATAAAGTTCTTCATTATTATAGGATGTTTTTTAATCGTACTACAAAGGTACGAGAATAAATGGAAAATGAAATCGTTTATCATGTGATTCCTTTTTTACCATTCATAAGAAATACTGATCTGAGGCACCCATTCCCATCTCTTTTGTATGGTGTTATATTGATATTGTACGCCGGTTTTCAATTTCCAGCCTTTACCTACTTTTAAAACAATGTCGCTGCCTAGTGTGGTTGGTATTGCTTCAGAAGAAAGTCCGCGATATCTTCGGGTGTCCAGATTTTGTTCACCATATATGTTAAGAAACCATTTTTTAGAGAGCTTATAATCCATTTGAGTTTGGATATGAAAATGGTTTGAACTTTCACTAAAGTTACTTTTACTATGCAGAGTGAAATTTTTGTTTATTTTGAGCCGTGAATAAGTGGGTAAGAAGGTAGAATTAGTCTGTCGAAAGATGTTATGAGTGTGAAAAGGTAATTTCAGAGATATGATTGTTGATTTAAGAGTCGGTAATGTTGGATCAAAGTCAACAAAGGATTTTGTATGATATAGCATGTTCTGTTCTGTCTTCTTTACGAATTCTTTATTGATTCTGATTTCTTGCTCAGAATTTAATGTTTGCTGTAGCCTCAATGAATCTTGTTTGCTCCACTCTTGTCCTGCTACGGATAAAGGGAGTAATAATAGACAAAGAGTACCTAACTGATATTTGTAAACGTCCATATAGTGTGCTAGTATAGTTTATTCTATGGACGGTGAAAAAGTGAAAATGCTGCTTTGTGTAATGAATAAATAATGGCTATTTTACATAATATGAGAATACTTTTCTTTTTTTGTATAGGTGTATTTATAATTTTGAGGTTAAAAGAGAACCGCATAGCTTGAGCAAATATGATTCCGGATCATTCAGGCACACAATATAATTCAGAAGTTTTTTTTCTTTCATATCACTATACAATTTTGCAAAAACTTGATCTTTTCTTAATAAGTCTATAGAGACAAATGTCTTAAATATGTATATACGTTCTTGACGGCTGATAATATCTCCGTATTTTGTTATCATAATTTCTTTTGAGATAGGGGACAATGTCTTCGAATATATTTGTTTGCACTTCTTTTCTGAGCATTCCAGGACTCATAGTTCTTGTTATCATTCTGTGATGTTTGTATTTAAGATAATCGTTTTGCTTTGAATACCGGTTCTATCTTCTGAATCTCCGATTCAAATCCGAACCAATAGCCATGTCCTTCTTCATCAATAGGAAGAAAACATAACCGTAGGTTCTCACGATATGAACCATATATAATTTCCCAATTATCAGGAGGAACTTGGCGTTTTGTCTTTACTTTTTCAGCGGGGATTTTCTTTAACGACATACCGGCTTCTATCCATGCAATACTGACTTGTGTCATGTAATCGGGATAATGATTCTTGCAGAAATTATAGAGGATAAGTCCTCTTTTTTCTAGGCTCAAAGGAGTGTCGATGACATCAGTCTGTACTAAATGGTCAAGTAACTCATGCAGAAAATGCGGATTTTCCAAAATGAGGGTACGAGTCAGGCTTCGCCATGTAGGTGTATTATAGAATCCGTCTAAAAGACGGGACAGATAGTGGGCGGTCTGCAATTCTTCTACGGAAATTTCTTTAGTTTGCAAAACTTCGTAGGGAGGGAGAGGAGAGTATTGAATGCCTAACTCTTCCGCCCTTCTTCGCATTTCCGTGCCGGGAAGTAATTTTAATGATTCCAGTTGTATTTCCCCTGCACCATATTCGGCAAGTGTACGAACGTCTTCAAATATTTCGGATAGATGATAGAGAGGAAGACCGGCTATCAAGTCTGCGTGTGTCTCCATGTTCTTAAGGGAACAAAGATATTTCAGACCTTGAAGGGCATCAGATAATTTTCCGATACGTCGGCTTTTCTCTAATACGGGTTCACGAAGGCTTTGAATACCTGCTTCGAGGTGTAGCAAACCATTAGGTAAAATAGCGAGTTCTTCTTTTAATTCTTCGGAGAGAAGTGCCGGATGAATTTCCAAATGGAAACAGATGTCCGAGGCATATTCACGGAAGAGGTGAAGAAGTTCTTTGGCTCGCTTATTATTATAGTTGAAAGTGCGGTCGAGTACACGCACATTTTTGATGCCATGCTGATGGATAACATTCAATCGTTCGCGGATTGCCTCCAATGAAATGGTGCGAACCGGTTTTTCACCTCCGCTGACGCAGAAAGCGCATGTGTTGAAACATCCTCGGGTAGTTTCCAGTTGTACGAAAGGCTTGCTCCAATTAAAAAAACGACTTTTCTCCGGTGAGACAAGTTGAGAGAAGTTCATGACACGGGCAATACCGTTGTCTTTATATTGGTCTGATTCGTCCAGATAGCATAATCCGGATATCTGATTCCACTCATTCACAGGGTGATTCCATACTTTTAACCAAATAGGGAATACTTCTTCGCCTTCTCCCCGAAACACTCCGTTGACAAATTTGTTCTTTCTTAAGAAGGCTTCGTTATTTCCTAAAAACTCCGGACCGCCGAGTACGATGCAGCAATGAGGTAGCAAAGCTTTGGCACGTGAAACAATATGCAACAGTTGCTCGTGATTAAATAGCCAGTTGGTAGCAGCAATAATATCCGGTTGATGGTGATAGATTTGGTTGACTACCATTCCGGTATTTTCGTTGATGGTTGCCGATACTGTACACCACTCAATGGTAGTGTCATCTGCTATTTGAGCATGTAATGCAGGCAATGCCAGCGATGAGTGCGCATAGGAGCTATTTAAATCAAGCCAAAGAAGTTTCATGTGTAAATTTTACTGTTAGTGGGGCAAAGGTACAAAAAACTTGCGTCTTAAGGCGTATAGTAAAATAAAAACGCTAATTTTGCAATAATAAACGCAATAAACTAGAAAATTATGAAGAATTTGAAAAAATACGTAGGTGTTCTTATGTTGCTGACTTTATTGGTCGGCTTTACTTCGTGCGAAGATGATGAAACTATATTTGATAGAATCGTTGGACGTACGTGGGTTGGTGATTTAGGATTTGAATCTGATGATCGTTTTCATGATCCTTTGGAAAGTGGCATCTACTTAGGCGCTGATGGATTTGGAGAGGATCAGCTATGCTACTATGATAATGGAGATTATTATGGAAAACCATTAAGACTACAATGGAGGGTGGGAAACGGAGCTCTTTATATTGATTATGGTAATGTTGCTGCTCCACGCGAATTACGTAATGTATATGTTAGTCATGGACGTATGACGGGAACTTTATATATTGATGGATTCTACTTTGGAGATGTGGAATTATATATGCAATAACGATTGATGTATTGAGTCTTTCTTTGAAGAAGGGAATAAACAGATAAGAGGAGACGATATAATAGGGATATTCAGTAAATGTCCCTCTTTCTAATAAATTAAGAGAACAGTTTTACT
>OCHE01000105.1_pt1 | contig 136785 bp, 126 predicted proteins | sample 1538681 | NCBI WGS metagenome assembly OCHE01 (sample SAMN04571717, study PRJEB22368) | human gut metagenome | biome: human gut; material: stool | host: Homo sapiens | place: Luxembourg | collected 2012-08-17
TACTAATATGATAGCTGTGACTTTCATCTTCCAGGTACATGCCCCGTAAATTTACTACCTACAGATACCCTGCAGTGCAAACTACTTTGCAAATCTGTAACTGATTATTAAATTGTTCATCCCAAGTTTTTCTTGGAATGTCCATATATTACATTAGTTTCTATAATGCCGAAAGTGACAATCACGGGTCTTTTTTATCAAAACAGGTACTATTGTGGTCTTTTTTATCTTCGCCTGACAATTTATTCCAAATATGTTTGGGCAATGGTCTTGTTGGTTCCTTAAATTTCTCCAAATACATTTCAAAAATATCTGTATTAATCAATGCTGAATTTCCAACCTTATATACTGCCCCTGCTTCTGAAGCCAAAACCATAATCCTTGATTTACTTATGCCATAAATAATGGCTCCTTCAGTAGCATTTACATATTTTTTCATAATGTCTTTTGTATCTGAATAGAACTTATATGAGTTACTCATTCAATTCACCTTCTTCCTGTCCGTATAACGGCTCTTTCAAAGGTCTTACAGGTTGTCTGAATTGCTCCATATAATTATCAAATATTTCTAAATTAATTAGCACAGTCCCCCCTGTTCCCTCATTTATTTTATATGTTGCACCTGCTGCTCTAGCCAACTCGATAAATCTATGTCTGCCAATACTGTATATAATTGAAGCTTCTCCAATTCTCGCAAACTTTTTAATTATCTGTTTATTTGTTCCAGGCACTTTGTATATGTGTTTCATAAACTCATCAAACCTTTCCTTTTTTACTAAATGAATACGGGTAAGCTTGTATAAAGAACCTGCCGCCTTAGCAATATATTCAGTTTCTTCAACACTTAATCCATATTCCTGAGCTACCGCTTCGACCCTTATGTATCTTTTTATTACCTCTGCACCATGTAGGTAAGCCCTAACATCTGGCTGTAATTGTGTTACCATCCTTTTCACCTACTTATAAAATTCATCATCAACTATGTGGAATGTCTCAATGTACTCATCAAATATCTTCAAATTCACAAGTACTAACTGACCTAACTTATAGATTGCCTTGGCGTCCTTAGCCATTTGCATAAACTTTGATACGCTCATATGATACATTTCTGCTGCTTCGCTATACCTTACAAATTTTGTATTACCATTCTTCTTAAATTCCTGATATGTCTTTGTGTGCTCCATATTAATCTCCTTTCGCTATTTCAGTTGCTCCTATAACGCAAAAAGAGGACATCTTCTAAATTTCTTTAGAAAATGTCCTCTAAGTAATACAATCTTTAATTTTTCAGACTAAGCAATCTGTACTAACCTGTACTAATCTTTTTTTGACTATGCCAAAAATTGGTCAAATCTTGGTCAAAACCCCTTGACCAACTATATATTTTAGTACATCCAAGTGCTGAAACCCTTGATTTTCCTGCATTCTTACTTATCAATAGACTTCATTGTCGGGAAGAGCAGAACATCTCTAATTGCAGGTGAATCTGTAAGCAGCATAACAAGTCTGTCAATACCGTAACCGATACCGCCTGTTGGTGGCATACCTACTGCAAGTGCGTTAAGGAAGTCCTCATCTGTGTGCTGTGCTTCCTCGTCGCCGTTTTCTGCGTTCTTATCCTGCTGTGCGAAACGCTCTCTCTGGTCGATTGGGTCGTTAAGCTCTGAGTATGCATTACACATTTCCCATGTGTTAATGAAAAGCTCGAAACGCTCAACCTTCTCTGGATCAGATGGCTTCTTCTTAGTAAGTGGAGATATTGCAAGAGGATGATCCATAATAAATGTAGGCTGGATTAAATTCTCCTCGCAGTACTCCTCAAAGAAGAGGTTGATGATGTCGCCCTTAGTGTGACGCTCCTCGAACTCAATTCCTCTCTCCTTAGCAAGAGCCTTAGCTTCTTCGTCAGTCTTAATTGTATCAAAATCAACACCGGCATATTCCTTGATTGCGTCATTCATAGTAAGTCTTCTGAATGGCTTTCCAAGGTCAATCTCTGTGCCGTTGTAAGTAATCTTAGTTGTACCGCATACAGTCTCGGCAAGGTGTCTGAACATGCTCTCCGTAAGTTCCATCATACCCTCGTAATCTGTGTATGCCTGATAAAGCTCCATAAGTGTGAACTCAGGATTGTGTCTTGTATCAACACCCTCGTTACGGTATACTCGTCCGATTTCGTAAACTCTCTCAAGACCACCAACGATAAGTCTCTTAAGATAAAGCTCTAATGAAATACGAAGCTTAACGTCCTCGTCAAGTGCGTTGTAATGAGTCTCAAATGGTCTTGCAGCAGCACCACCAGCATTAGATACAAGTGTTGGTGTCTCAACTTCCATGAAGTCTCTGCCATCAAGGAACTTTCTGATTTCCTTGATAATCTTTGATCTCTTTACAAATGTTTCCTTAACCTCAGGATTCATTATTAAATCAACATATCTCTGACGGTATCTCATATCAGTATCTGTGATTCCGTGGAACTTCTCTGGAAGTACCTGTAAACTCTTAGAAAGAAGAGTAATCTCCTCAGCGTGAACTGAAATCTCTCCTGTCTTAGTTCTGAAAATGAATCCCTTGATACCAAAGATATCACCGATATCAGACTTCTTGAAGTCTGCATATGCTTCTTCGCCAATCGCATCTCTTGAAATATATGCCTGCATTCTGCCCTTAAGATCAGCAATGTTACAGAAAGATGCCTTTCCCATTACTCTCTTGAACATCATACGTCCGGCAAAGCTTACATTGATTGGAGAAGCATCCATAATGGCTCTTCTCTCATTGTAATCGGCATTAACCACTTCTCTTGCCTGCTGCTCATCTAAACCTTCAGTATTAACTGCTGGTCTGTCACCGAGAAGTTCCTTCTCATGTGCTTCATAGATGGCTCTGATTTCATCTGTGTGATGTGTTACATCATACTTTGTTATCTGAAATGGATCCTTACCTGCGTCCTGAAGGTTCTTTAACTTTTCCATACGAACCTTAATCTGCTCGTTAACGTCAGGCTGCTGTGCAGATTTATTATCTCCCATGAATGAGTATCTCCTTTTCTATATGTTACTGAAATATATCTTTATTAGTCTTCTGCCAAAGATTAGTCGTTCTTTACAGATACAACTGTATATTCAATCTCTCCAACAGGTGCTTCTACCTTAACAGTGTCACCCTTCTTCTTTCCAATAAGAGCTGCACCAAGTGGTGACTCATTAGAAATCTTGTTATTAAGGCTGTCTGCCTCTGATGAACCAACGATTGTGTACTCGATATCCTCATCGAATTCTACATCGTGAAGTACAACAACGCTCTCCATCTTAACTACATCTTTATTCTTATCGTTATCCTGAATAACCTCACAGTTAGCAAGAATTGCTTCAAGTTCTGCAATTTCTGTTTCGATATCTCTCTGCTCGTCCTTAGCTGCATCGTACTCAGCGTTCTCTGATAAATCGCCCTGCTCTCTTGCTTCCTTTAACTTCTGGGCAACTTCCTTTCTTCTGACAACCTTAAGCTCCTCAAGTCTTGCTACTCTTTCGTCATACCCCTTTTTAGTAAGAAACTGTTTCTCTGCCATGTTCTTATCACCTTTCTATATATATGCTACACTAATATGCTTCTGCTCTACTAGAGAATAAAACCCCACAAGCGTCACAATATTATAAACTATCAGTTCCTGTCTGTCAATGCAGCCCTTCCAGTATCCTGTCCACAAGCCCATCAAACTGCTCCAGATTAGTAACCTGGTTAGCTTCATTTCTTAATGCTGCTGCATGCTTGATTCCTGCTGTATACCATGCAAAATGTTTTCTCATCTCGCGGATTCCTGTAAACTCGCCTTTTATCTCACACAGTCCTTTGGCATGTCTCTTAATCATCTGGCATATTTCTTCAACGGATGGTGGTTCAATTATTGTACCATTATTCATATATTCAGAAACCTGTCTGAATATCCATGGATTTCCTCTTGCTGCCCTTCCAATCATTATTCCGTCACAGCCTGTCTGCTTCATCATATTAACAGCATCTTCTCCGCTTTTAATATCGCCATTACCAATAACTGGAATCGATACTGCTTCTTTGACCTGTCTTATTATATCCCAGTCTGCATGTCCTGAATAATACTGCTGCCTTGTTCTTGCATGGACTGCAACGGCAGCCCCGCCAGACTCCTCAATAACATGTGCTATCTCAGGCGCATTTATACTATCCTCATCAAATCCTGCCCTTATCTTGATTGTAAGCGGCTTATCAAGTGCATCAGCCATCTTCTCGACTATTCTTCCGACAAGCACAGGGTCCTTCATAAGTGCCGAGCCTTCGCCGTTATTGACTACCTTTGGCACAGGACATCCCATATTGACATCAATTATATCAAACTCTCTTTCAGAAAGTCTCTTCGCTATATCAGCCATGATATCAGGGTCTGAACCGAAAAGCTGCAATGCAAGCGGACGCTCCCCCGGCACCGTCTTCATCAGGTCTTCTGTATTCTTATTGTTATACAGCACTGCTTTGGCGCTGACCATCTCTGTACACATAAGCCCGCAGCCCTGCTCCTTGCATAAAAGTCGAAATGGCAGGTCTGTTACTCCTGCCATCGGTGCCAATGCAATATTGTTCTTTATCTCAACATTTCCAATTCTCATAATTACTCCATGCCTAAGAAGAATACCTTGAAGAACATCTCAAGTGATTCAAGAAGTTCTCTCTTCTCATACTGATACTTCTTGACGAGCATACCGCATGCTATCTCGTCATACAGTAAATCACCCTCGTCTGCTGATGATTTGAACAAAAGATTGCCCTCCTCATCGAATTCCATATCAAGTATTCCGCCTACTTCCTCTGTGAAAAGAACGCACATAATCTTTAACTCGTTCTTTACATCATCCGGAAGCTTATCGAAATCAGGGTTAAAATAGTATTTCTTCTCATAAGAATTAGATACACATAAAACTACATTTTCATCAAACATATCCATATAATCCTCTCACAGAAACCTCTCCGGTTCTGATAATCTTCTCGCACTCGTCTGTCTTAATGATAAGCTCGCCCTCATCATTGATTCCAAGTGCTTTTCCAACAATTTCCTTGTCAGCATATATTGCCTTGACGTCGCCGCCCTTATTGACAAGCATTGAATTATAGCCTTCTTTAAGCCCAGCCAGATTCTGTGTCTTAACAAATGTATCATAGTACTTTGCAAAGCTCTCTGAAAATGCGGCTACTATACGGCTTCTTTTCAGATGGTCGCCAGTCTCAAGATACAATGAAGAAGCTGTTGCCTTGATTGAATCATCAAATTCTGTCGTATTAACATTAATTCCCATGCCGATAACCACATAATGTATGTAATCCATCTCAGCACTCATCTCTGTTAATATTCCACATACTTTCTTCTTATTAAGAACTATATCATTAGGCCACTTTATACGGCACTCTGCGTCATGTCCGTCCTCTGTAAGAACCTTGTGGATTGCCTCCTGAACAGCCATGGCTGCTACTATTGTAAGCATTGACGCATTGACTGGTGATATATCCGGTCTTAAAAGAAGCGACATCCATATCCCGCTTCCCGCAGGAGATACCCAATTCCTGCCACGTCTGCCGCGGCCGCCTGTCTGGCTCTCTGTTATATAGAGTGTCCCATCTGCTGCATTATCTCTCTCTGCCGCTCTCTTAGCTTCGTTGTTGGTAGAATCTGTCTCGTCATAATACACTACTTCGCGGATAATCCCGGTTGTACTGCCTGTATCCACACATGTAAGCTGACTCATTATCTCGCTTGATGTAAGAATATCAGGATACTGTGTTATATGATATCCCTTATTCTGGACTGCCTCTATAACATAGCCTTCTTCTTTTAACTGGTTTATCACCTTCCAGACAGCCGTTCTTGAAACCCCCAGCATATTGCACAGTGCCTGCCCTGACACATATCCATCTGATTTTCTCAAAACATTTAAAATCTTAGTCTTCATACCATTACCCGCCATGCTATTACTGCCATAAGCAGAAGTCCTAACGTAACAACTGTAAGAATAACACCTGACACCGTTCTGTCGCTCATGAAATTCTTAGCTGCTGTAAGTCCGTTAACTAATGCTCCCAGCATGAATTCCACAGCGAATAATATTCCGCTTCCACTGCGCAGGAAAAGTATAATTATGAATACTACTCCTATTGCAAATGTGAGTGCTATATTGGCATAGTCTATGAGCATCTTGCTCTTTCTGTACGCGCCACTCGTTGTATAATACATAACGCCTCCATAATAAATATCTGGTGAATTACTATTTCATGCTGTGTCGTCCTGATTTTGGACTTTCACATGTCTTTCCACTGCTCTAACGTCCAATTCCGCGTGTCGGCTTCCCGATTTTGGACTTCCTCGTGCCTATTCACTGTTTTAAAGTCCAATCTGTCATTCTTTCTCGTCACTTTTGGACTTTCACATGTCTTTCCACTGCTCTAACGTCCAATTCCGCGTGTCGGCTTCCCGATTTTGGACTTCTGGCATGACACACTCCACTCTAACGTCCAATTTACTTATAAGCTCCAAGTGTAGCTGCCATTACAGCCTTTATTGTATGCATTCTGTTCTCAGCCTCATCGAATACAACTGACTGCTCTGACTCAAATACTTCATCAGTAACTTCCATCTCGTCAAGACCGAATTTGTCATGAATCTCTTTACCAATCTTAGTCTTAAGGTCATGGAATGCAGGAAGACAGTGCATAAATATTGCGTCCTTAGAAGCATTGTCCATAACTGCCTTGTTAACCTGATATGGAAGAAGTGCCTTGATTCTTTCAGCCCATACTTCATCAGGCTCGCCCATTGATACCCATACATCTGTGTATAATACATCTGCGTCCTTAGTTCCTGCCTTAACATCTTCTGTAAGTGTTACAGAACCACCGCTTATCTTTGCCCATTCCTCACACTGTGCAACAAGTTCCTTGTCTGGGAAATATTCCTTAGCTGTGCAGGCTGTATAATGAAGTCCTAACTTAGCGCAGACAATCATAAGTGAATTACCCATGTTGTATCTTGCATCACCCATGTATACGAACTTAACGCCCTTTAATCTGCCAAGCTTTTCCTTGATTGTAAGCATATCTGCGAGCATCTGTGTTGGATGGTATTCGTTAGTAAGTCCGTTCCATACCGGCACGCTTGAATATTTTGCAAGATCTTCAACTATCTCCTGACCGAATCCTCTGTATTCGATTCCTTCAAACATTGTGCAGAGAACTCTTGCTGTATCAGCAATGCTCTCCTTCTTTCCAATCTGTGAACCTGTAGGGTCAAGATATGTAACACCCATACCAAGGTCATGTGCTGCCACCTCAAATGAGCAACGTGTTCTTGTACTTGTCTTCTCGAATATAAGTGCAACATTCTTTCCGATAAGTGGCTGTTCTACAATGCCCTTTTTCTTCTTATCCTTAAGCTCTGCTGCTAAGTCTATCAAATATAAAATCTCCTCAGGTGTGTAATCCTTGAGTGTTAAAAAGTCGCGTCCCTTTAAATCCATGACATCCTCCTGTCTGTATGGCAAATTCGCCTACATTGAATAATTAATAACTTTGTTCATTCTATCGCAATTATAGTTCTTCGTCAAATGCGTTGTTTAATTTGTGTAGCGGCAAGACGGTCGGTTGTGGGAGATAGCAGATAGCTTCCGTTAAACTTCTCTGCATAATAATAGGCACTGGGCGTTCCATGCTTCGTCCCCGACCGTTAACGCTGGCAACGCACATCCATGTGCGTGCCAGCTCACGCGTCCGTCCATGGACGCGTGTACACTCGTTCCTTCTACATGCCCAGTGCCTTTATTATGCGTTCAGTTTAAAGTCAGCTCTCCGCCATCTCCCACAACCTCCCTTCCTCCACACTTCTCCAAATTCAGGGCAGAGTAGCTTCCCTCTCCTACACCTCTCCGGACTGGTTCACCTTCCGTCCGCCAATAAAAAAGGTGGTGTGGCTTTTCTGACTGCAAACTATGCACATAATAAAAGCATTGAGCAAAGTCACTACCTAAGTGTACGCGCGTCCACGGACGGACGCGCGAGCTGTCTCGTGCATGGATGCACGTTGACAGCGTAACGAGAACTTAAACAGCCTTCCACGCTCAATGCTTATTATTATGTAGCGTAGTTTGTACGGAAGAAAACCACACCACCTTTTTTATCCCTTAATGGAATATATGATCTCCAATTATTACAAAATCTGAATAGTTGTTAACATCTACAGTATATAATGCCCTGAATGATGTATAACCACCTATATTATTAACACCTGATAATGCTTCAAGTGCTGCCTGCATGCATTCTGTGTTTCTCGGACCATTTGCTAGTCTTGCTGCAAATCTGTCTGATGGATTACCAGCGCCATCTGATACACCAGAGAACTGTGATCTCTGATAAACAACACCCGAAACTGTCCCCGGATAATGTCCGCTTCGCACTCTGTTAAGAATAACATTTGCAACAGCGAGCTTTCCTGCATATGGCTGATATGCAGCCTCCCAGTCTATGATACATGCCATAAGCCATATATCATCATCTGATACGCTCATAGTTGGGTTATATGTTATATCTGTTCCTGATATTGTATTAGCAATTATCTTCTGTCGTCTTGCTTCCTCTGCTGCAGCAGCCGCTCTTTCAGCTTCTGCCTCTGCCTCAAGTCTTGCTTCTTCTGCAAGTCTTTCAGCCTCTTCTTCTGCTTCAATAGCTTCAATCTCTGCTATTGTATATCCTGCAAGAAGATTATCTGTTCCAATCTGTTCTGCTATAGCCTCTGCTTCTTCTCCAAAACATAAGCACTGTGTCTGTACATAACCTTCGCAGTTTCCTGAACTAACTTTAGTCCATTCCTTTCCGACCATATCAACATCTACAAGTGTGTTAGTATATAATCTTCCCACAACCTGTGCTGTCTCTTCGTCAGAAGTGTCATAAACATCAAGATAAGGATCAGTAATTGCTACTGCCTTGTTCTTGTATGTTCCTGTTTCTTCATACCCAGTCACAAGAACCTCTTCTGTATTAGCTGAATAAGATGCAACCTTAATTCCCGTGTCAGTATTCTGTGTTTTCTCATAGGTAGTTGCCACTGCTGGAAGAACCGGTGTCATAAATAACACAATTGCAGCTCCCACATAGCAAGCAGCTTTGCTACTTCTAAGTTTCATATTATACTTCCCTTTCCGGCGGCTTATTTAGCTTCGCCTGTAAATTGTTACAGAAATGTTACAATTTATTACGGAAATATAATAGCAAAGTTACAGTAATTTGTCAAATATGTTAAAACCCGCTCTATGAGCGGGTTTGCGGGTTTGTTTATTAAATTCATTTTACAAAATATAGTATATGACCATATATATAGTTGGTTATCTACACACTTCTCTGTCTAACAGCTTCGTATGTAAGAATTGTACATGCTATTGCCGCGTTAAGAGATTCAACCTCTCCCTGCATCGGAATTCTTATAAGTGTATCTGCCTGCTTAGTGATATCATCTGTAAGTCCATTCCCCTCATTGCCTATTAGAAATGCGGTTCCTTCCCTGTAATCTTCACCAAGATATGTATTCTTTCCGTCAAGATGTGCAGCATATACCTTAATTCCTGCATTCTGACACTGTGAAACTGCATCGCTAAAATCCTGCACATAAACAAATGGCACTCTGAATATAGAACCCATTGTTGACCTTATTGTCTTAGGATTATATATATCCACAGTATTAGAACTCATAACAACTCCGGTAACACCTGCACCTTCACCCATCCTTAATATAGTTCCCAGATTACCCGGATCCTGAAGATTCTCAACAAGAATCAGCAACGGATTGTCGGTAAGCATATCTGAAATACTGCTGTCCTTCATTCTTACAACCGCCATAATTCCCTGTGGTGTCTGTGTCTGTGACATTCTGTCAAATACATTATCGGCGACAATCTCAATACTGTCAGAAGAAATCCCCTGCTTCTTAACCAGCTCATGCACATACTCAGGATTGTTACTATGAAATCTTTCAGACATATATATCTTTACAAGTAAATCTGCCGGCACCTCAGATACCATGCGGACTCCCTCTACAACATATTCTTTATTCTTCTTTCTTTCCCTGGCCTTAGAAAGCAATGATATAACATGCTTTACCTGTGAACTGCTCGTACTGGTTATCATTATGAGGTTACCTTTCTGCCATGCATTACTTAGAAAGTAATGCACTTATATTAAATTCATAATCATTAATATCCTTAGTCATGGCAAGTGCTTCATCAATATCATAATCAACAAACTTACCATCCTTGTATGCTACAAGTCTGTTACTCTTTCCTTCAGCAAGAAGATCAACCGCATAAGCACCCATAATAGACGCATACATTCTGTCCTTACATGTTGGTGAACCACCACGCTGCATGTATCCTAAAATAGTAGCTCTTGTCTCAATACCTGTTGCAGCTTCAATTCTTCTTGCCATTCCTGTAGAATGTCCGATACCTTCAGCATTAATAATAAGATGGTGTTTCTTGCCCTTCTTTCTTCCTTCTATAATATGATTAATAAGAGCCTGCTCATCATTGTCATATCTTTCCGGAAGAAGGATATCCTCTGCTCCATTGGCAATACCACACCACAATGCAATATATCCTGCATTTCTTCCCATAACCTCAATAATACTGCATCTTTCATGTGATGTAGATGTATCTCTTATCTTATCAATAGCTTCCATTGCTGTATTAACAGCAGTATCAAATCCAATAGTATAATCTGTACATGCAATATCAAGATCAATTGTTCCCGGAAGTCCGATAGTATTAATTCCCTGTGCTGCAAGCTTCTGTGCACCTCTGAAAGAACCATCTCCACCGATTACAACTATACCGTCAATTCCATGCTTTCTGCATACTTCAGCACCTCTCTTCTGACCTTCTTCAGTCATGAATTCCATGCATCGTGCTGTATAGAGGACTGTTCCACCACGCTGGATAATATCAGCAACGCTTCGCTTGTCCATATCAATTATCTCATCATTAAGAAGTCCGTTATAGCCCTTCTGAATACCCTTGACCTTAAGTCCCTTATTCAAAGCAGTTCTTACAACTGCACGGATAGCAGCATTCATGCCTGGAGCATCTCCACCACTTGTTAATACGCCGATTGTTTTAATTTCCTTTGCCATAACTTCCCCTTTCTTATCTCTTAATATTATTTTCTGCTTTATGTTACCACATTATAAAAGAAAAATCTTCTTTTTTTGATAATTTTTTACCAATGTTAATTAAAATTTATGTTGTAGCAACATTTTTCTCACCATATTTACTCTTAAGAATATAAAGCAGGTCTGATGTCACCTTCACGCACTGACTCTGTGGAAGCGCTATTCTCTGTTTTTCTGCCACACAATATATTGTGACTGTGTCTTTACCGTCCGATTCTTTGAAAATATCAGTAAGCTCATCCCTGTGTGTCTCATACTCAGCAAGACTGTCAAACCTAAGCCACAATCTTCTTGGAACACTGTCAAAGCTCACAACACTGTCTGCCGTAAGTCTTGCTGGTTTGTCGGCATCTGCCTGTATTCTTCCCGTAACAAATACTTTGTTGGTCGTATCAAAAAGTCTTTTATATTTTTGATAATTTCTTGCAAACATGATTACCTCAACGCTTCCAACAAAATCTTCTATTGTAAGGTACGCCATCTGCTGCCCTGAACCGGTAGTAATGACCTTAATATTACTTATAAGGCCACCTATCGTCTGCTTTGATCCGTTCATAAGCTTTGCCTGTCCGGTTTCCTCATCAATAAGAAAATCTGTACTTCTCGCAGAAATATGCTTCTCCCACATACCAGTATATTCATCCAGTGGATGTCCTGTTACATATACACCGAGAACTTCTTTTTCACGTTCAAGCAGATCCTCCTTTTCAAACTCCTGAATATCAGGCACTTTCATTTCAAGGCTCTGTTTATCCTCTTCACTTACGAAATCGAATAGTGACATTTGTCCTGAAATAGCATCTTTATTCTGCTTAACAGCACTATCAATCATTCTCTCATAGACATTCATCATGCCCCGTCTTGTATTACCAAATGTGTCAAATGCACCTGCAAGTATAAGATGTTCCACTGTTCTCTTATTAATTACCCCTGCCATCCTTGTAATAAAATCCTGCATGGAGTGAAAATCGCCATTATTGGTTCTTTCTTCAATAATTGCAGTAATTGTAGGTCTCCCCATACTCTTTACCGCATTAAATCCAAACCTTATGTTCTTACCTTCAACACCGAACTCAGCAACTGATTTATTGACATCAACAGGAAGAATACTAATTCCCATCTCTCTTGCTGCAAGAATATATTCTGCAACCTTACTTGTTTTATCAGTTACACTTGATATCAGCCATGCCATATACTGTACAGGAAAATGTACTTTCAGATATGCAGTCTGGTATGCCACAACCGCATAGCATGCCGCATGTGATTTGTTAAATGCATATTTTGCAAAGTCCTTCATCTCATCATATATCTTATTGGCAGTCTGTTCACTTATGCCATTCTTAATACAGCCTGGTACTCCGTTAGCCTCATTACCGTATACGAAATTCTGACGTTCCTGCTCCATTACATCAAGCTTTTTCTTAGCCATTGCTCTTCGCACATTATCACTACCGCCCCACGAATATCCGGCAAGGTCACGGACAATCTGCATAACCTGCTCCTGATAAACCATACAGCCATATGTCGGCTCTAAGATTGACTCTAACTGCGGGCATTCATAGGTTATGTTTCCCGCGTTCTCTTTTCCTTTAATATACTGTGGTATGAAATCCATTGGTCCCGGTCTGTAAAGCGATATACCGGCAATTAAATCCTCTAAACAATCCGGTTTTAACTCTTTCATGAAGTTTTTCATTCCGCCACTCTCTAACTGGAATATACCTGCACATTTGCCCTGACTTATACATTCAAATACAGCCTTATCGTTATATGGTATATTATCCACCGAAAATGCAGGGTCAATCTGCTGTTCACATTTTTCAGTCTGTTGGATTACAGTTAAGTTTCTAAGACCTAAAAAGTCGAATTTTAACAGTCCCAAATGTTCCAAAGTAGGACCTTCAAACTGCGTAACCTTAACATTATCTGCTCCAACTGCAACCGGAACATACTCTCCAACATCCTTCTGACTGATAAGAACACCTGAGGCATGAACTGAAGCATGCCTTGGCAGTCCTTCAAGTCTCTTTGCTTTATCTATAAGATCTCTCACTGTCTCATCAGCTTCATACAATGCCTTAAACTCAGCATTTGGCTTAATGTCCCTGTCTGCGTCACCATTCATTGCACTGTCAATCGTAACACCAACCTTCTGTGGTATCATCTTCGCAATGTTATCAACCATCGCATATGGAAGATCCATAACCCTTCCGACATCTTTAATAACGGCTCTTGCTGCCATAGTTCCAAATGTGATTATCTGGCACACACATTCTTTACCATATTTTTCTATAACATAATCAATAACCTTCTGTCTGCCTTCTGGTGCAAAGTCCACGTCAATATCGGGCATGGACACACGCTCAGGATTCAGGAATCGTTCAAATACAAGATTGTATTTAACAGGGTCAAGCGTTGTTATTCCAAGACAGTATGACACAAGACTTCCTGCCGCCGAGCCTCGTCCGGGTCCAACCGGAATATCATGTGTCTTGGCATAATTAATGTAATCCCACACAATCAGGAAATAATCGACATATCCCATTGAATAGATAACTGACAACTCGTAAGAAAGTCTCTGGAATATATCATTCGAATCCTCTGCCCTTTTTATAACAACATCTTTTCTGTCTGCAACTATTGATGCTTTTGCCTGCTCTATAATATCTTCAACGCATACATCTGCGGTCTTGTCCGGATATCTCTTCTTTAATCCCTCATAACATAAAGCATTAAGATACACCCATGAATTCTTTCCATATTCTTCAGGCACATCAAATGCTGGTAGCTTTGTAACTCCGAATTCTATCTCAACATTACATCTTTCTGCTATCTTATGAGTGTTCTCAACTGCTTCCGGTACGTATTTGAACAATTCCGCCATCTCTTCCTCTGACTTTAAATAGAACTGTCCACCCTCATATCGCATCCTGTTTTCATCAGAAAGCTTCTTGCCTGTCTGTATACACAATAATATATCATGTGCATCTACATCATCTGCATAGGTATAATGAACATCATTCGTACATACCAGTTCAATTCCGGTCTCATTATGCATACGCATAAGCTGTGGATTGACATAGTGCTGTTCTGCTATTCCGTGATCCTGTAATTCAAGAAAGAAATTTCCCTTTCCAAATATATCCTGAAGTTCAAGTGCAGCATCTCTTGCAGTCTCATACATGCCTCTTGACAGATATCTCTGCACCTCACCTGCAAGGCACGCACTCGTAGCAATAATTCCCTCGTGATATTCCCTTAGCACTTCCTTGTCTACTCTCGGCTTATAGTAAAAGCCTTCTGTAAACCCCTTTGAGACTATCTTCATAAGATTCTGATATCCGGTGTTATTCTCTGCCAATAATACAAGGTGATTATATTTATCCTCACTCTGTCCTGCGCCTTTATCAAACCTTGACCCCGGAGCTACATACACCTCACAGCCAAGAACAGGCTTGATTCCTGCCTTCTTAGCCGCCTCGTAAAATTCAATAACACCATACATCACACCATGGTCTGTTATTGCAAGGCTGTCCATGCCAAGTTCCTTTGCCCGTTTAGTAATCTCTTTTATCTTACTGGAGCCATCCAGCAATGAATATTCAGTATGCACATGCAAATGTGTAAAACTCATAGCATCTCCTCCCTATGTAAAAAAATATAACATATTTTCGTTTATTAATCAGCAATTTTATGATATTCTATATTTAATTATTAATGTAAGGGAGTTGTATTATGTTAATATCTGCTATTCCCGTAGGCGGGCCAATTTCAATTGAAATATCCATAGATAATGTCAGCTACGAGATGCCTTCCTCTGTTGTTGCATCCAAGAATGGCTACATTCTCATAGCGCCTTTTACATCAAAAGGTGCTGTAATAGATTTTTCTTCTTATAAGGATATTTTATTTAATCTTTATACCATAGACCCAGCAACAAAGAACCGTGTAGTCTGGAAGAATATTAACATAGAAACTATCACTTATAAATCAACCGGTTTCGCATCTGCTTACTACAAAATCTCGACCAATGTTTTTGCCAGCATTGCCTCTGAATGCGACAGAAGATTTAATCAGCGCATTTCAACCATGGCTTTGGGACATATCTCATCAGATACCACAGAAGCTGATATTCCGGTAACGTTAATTGATGTCAGTGATAAAGGACTTTCATTTTCGACCAGCAACGAACTATTATATAACTATAATAATACGTATATAACATTTTCAGATCAGGCAAACGGAAAGCAGTTTAACTTTCATTTTAAATGTTTTATCATACGCAGCCAGTTGTATGGAGAACGCTACATTTATGGATGTATTATCCCAACTCCGTCCCGTGAATATCTTACATATGTTTTTCTTAAAAAAATTGAATTCAGAATCAGTTCTGCTAAAGAACAGTCTGAACAGACCGCTCTTAAAGATGCTGCTGACGTTGCTTCACAATCTATTGAAAGCACTTCGTCAGGATATCATTCACACATATCTGAAAAGAATAAGCGTTGATATAAGGGGCATATCACAATGTGATATGCCCCTTTATTATTAATCATCTTCTTTTTCTTTAGCTGTATCATCAGATTCATTATCGTCTGAATGACTGCCAATATTCTTCCATATATCGCTTTCCGGCTCACCACTAACTGTCGATGAATAGCTTCCATCTTCATTAAATGTTACGCTTTCTGCCACTTTCTCTGATGTTGAGAATAATGAAGTATCAACCGGTTCAGGTATTCCCTTTGCCTCTCTGAATATCTTCATGAATTCCTTGCCTGTGATAGTCTCATGGTCATACAGATATCTTGCAAGCTGATCCATTACTTCTCTGTTCTCTCTTATAATCTGCTTAGCCTCTTCATAACATGACGCAATAAGCTTCTTTACCTCGTCATCAACCTCTGCCTCAGTTGCCTGTGCACAGTTCATAGATGCTCTTCCGCTAAGATATTCATCTTCAACTGTTGATAATGCAACAAGTCCGAATCTGTCTGACATACCATATCTTGTAATCATTGTCTTGGCAAGGTTAGTTGCTTTCTTGATATCATCATAAGCACCATTAGTAACTGAACCAAATACAACTTCTTCTGCAGCACGTCCACCAACAAGTGATATAAGGTCTGTCATAAGTTCATCCTTAGTCTCAAGATGCTTCTCTTCCTCTGGGAAGTTAAGCACATAACCAAGTGAACCATTAGTATGAGGTATAATAGTAATCTTCTGGACCGGATCAGAATTATTCTTGATAGCTCTTATAAGGGCATGTCCAATCTCATGGTAAGCAACAACCTGCTTTTCCTTCTTGCTAAGAACTCTTTCCTTCTTCTCCTTACCTGCTACAACTGTATCAAAAGCACCAAGAAGGTCCTTCTGGGTAACAACATTTCTTCCATTCTTAACTGCCGCAATAGCAGCTTCATTAATGATATTGGCAAGGTCTGAACCAACAAGACCGCTTGTTGCCATTGCAATCTCATCAAAATCAACTGTATCGTCCATAAGCACATCCTTAGAATGTACCTTAAGAGTCTCAATTCTTCCCTTCTTATCAGGTCTGTCAACGGTAATTCTTCTGTCGAGACGACCTGGTCTAAGTAAAGCCTTATCAAGTACTTCCGGTCTGTTAGTTGCTGCCAGAATGAATATTCCCTTAGATGAATCAAAACCATCCATCTCTGCAAGTAACTGGTTCAATGTCTGCTCACGCTCGTCATTGCCACCGCCATACTTGGAATCTCTGCTCTTACCAATAGCATCAATCTCATCAATAAATATAATACATGGAGCCTGCTTAGTTGCTTCCTTGAACAAATCTCTTACTCGTGATGCACCAACACCAACGAACATCTCTACAAAATCAGAACCTGCAAGTGAGAAGAACGGTACATCTGCCTCACCGGCTACAGCCTTAGCAAGAAGCGTCTTACCTGTTCCCGGAGGTCCTACTAAAAGTGCACCCTTAGGAAGCTTTGCACCAATCTTGGCATATTTCTCAGGGTAATGTAAGAAATCAACAATCTCTGTAAGTGATTCCTTAGCTTCATCCTGACCTGCAACATCCTTGAATGTAACACCTGTCTTTTTCTGGACATATACTTTGGCGTTGCTCTTTCCAACGCCCATTCCGCCCATCATTCCACCATTCTTAGCAATTCTTCTATATACAAATGCAAAGATTATATATATGAATAAAAATGGCAGTACATATGCAAGCAGAAATTCTACAATTGAAGAACTCGAATCCGGAATATATCCTTCAAACTCAATACCCTTTCTCTTAAGAAGTGGTACAAGAGTATCATCATTAACATACCCTGTATAATATGTGTATGAAACTCCTGCTATGCCAGACTGTTTCTCCTCTTCAACAGGTGTAATAAGAATTCTGTCCTGCTCTAATGCTACTTTCTTTACCTTATCTTCATCAATCATCTGCATGAACTGGTCGTAGCTTATCTCCTTGTAAGTTGCATTCCTAAACATATTGCTAAGAAGCGTAAGTCCGATAAATGTTACAACTGCCGCTATAATAATGAATATTATAAGGTTAACATTCTTTGGCTTCTTGTTATTATTGTTGTTATTATGATTATTGTTGCGGTTATCGTTATTATTATAACCATTGTCATAACCGTTGTTGTTATAATTATCCATACTCTTCTCCTGATATGATACTGTACTTATCTTAAGCATTTCCAAATAAGTCTGTTTTCATTATAAAGAAGGAAAAAATATAAATCAACCAAAATCTAAGTGTTTAATAAGATGTTTATATTTACTTTATATTCTTAGTTTTTTTCTTTAAACTATGGAAATTTGTAATACAGGGCTGTATAATATTGCATATTTTTTTGATTACACATTCAGATTGGAGGAAAAGATGGCTGTTAAATATGTATTTGTAACAGGTGGTGTTGTTTCCGGTTTAGGAAAAGGTATCACTGCCGCATCTTTAGGCAGACTGCTTAAAGCCCGTGGTTTTTCTGTAACCATGCAGAAGTTTGACCCTTATATTAATATTGATCCAGGTACTATGAACCCTATCCAGCACGGAGAAGTTTTCGTAACTGACGATGGTGCTGAGACAGACCTTGACCTTGGTCACTATGAAAGATTTATTGATGAGAGCCTTAATAAGAATTCTAATGTAACTACCGGTAAAGTATACTGGTCTGTATTACAGAAGGAACGCCGTGGAGATTTCGGTGGAGGCACAGTCCAGGTAATCCCTCATATTACTAATGAAATAAAGAGCCGTTTTTTCAGAGATTATTCAACTGATGAAACTAAGATTGCAATTATAGAAGTTGGTGGTACTGTTGGAGATATCGAGAGTCAGCCTTTCCTTGAGGCAATCAGACAGTTCCAGCATGAAGTCGGACATGAGAACGCAATTCTTATTCACGTAACACTTATTCCTTATCTTAAAGCATCTGGTGAGATGAAGACTAAGCCAACTCAGGCAAGTGTTAAGGAACTTCAGGGAATGGGAATCCGTCCGGATATTCTTGTGTGCCGTACCGAACATCCACTTGAGGCTGGTATCAAGGATAAGATAGCACTTTTCTGTAATGTACCTAAGTCTCATGTACTTCAGAACTTAGATGTTGAGATTCTTTATGATGCACCTCTTGCGATGGAAGAAGAACATCTTGCACAGGTAGCATGTGAATGTTTACACCTTGACTGTCCAGAACCAGACCTTGATGAATGGAGAGCGATGTGCAAGGCCTGGAAGAATCCTACTAAGAAGGTAACTGTTGCATTAGTCGGTAAATATATCCAGCTTCATGATGCTTATATCAGTGTTGTAGAAGCATTAAAGCATGGTGGTGTATATAATTCATGTGATGTAACTATCAAATGGATTGATTCAGAAACTGTAACTCCTGAAACTGCTGATGAGCTTCTCTCTGACGTATCTGGCATATTAGTTCCAGGTGGATTCGGTGACAGAGGTACAGAAGGAAAGATTGAAGCTATCCGTTATGCCAGAGAACATAATATTCCATTCTTAGGATTGTGTCTGGGAATGCAGCTTTCAATTGTTGAATTTGCAAGAAATGTTATAGGATATGACGACGCACACAGTGTTGAACTTAATCCTAACACAACTCACCCTGTTATACATCTTATGCCAGACCAGGAAGGCATTGATGATATCGGCGGTACATTAAGACTTGGTTCTTATCCTTGTGTACTTGATAAAACAAGCAAGGCTTATGAACTCTATGGCGAAGAGCTTATACATGAACGTCACAGACACAGATATGAAGTTAATAATGATTACAGAAAAGTTCTTACTGAGAATGGTATGATGCTTTCAGGAATATCTCCTGACGGAAGAATTGTTGAGATGATAGAATTAAAGAATCACCCATGGTTTATTGCCACACAGGCTCATCCAGAGTTAAAGTCAAGACCTAATCGTCCACATCCATTATTCAGAGGCTTCATAACAGCAGCACTTGAATATCAGAATAAAAACCATTAATTATATTATATATGCATAACAAAAAACATCACCTGACGAATCCGACTTTCGTATCAGGTGATGTTTTTTATTGCTTTTGCTTATAAAATTATTATTTATTAAGACCATTAAGAATCTTCTTAATTCTCTTAACTTCATCGTCTTCTAACTTCTGTGATTCACAAATAGAAGCAACCATATCAACAGCCTTTCCGTTGAACCAGAAATCAGCTTCTTCCTTTAAAAGCTGTCTTCTATATTCTTCTTCTGAACGAAGTGGATGAATGAAAGCTGCCTTTCCTTTACGGTATGTATCAACAAATCTCTTGTCCTTCAACTTACCTACGAAAGTAACAACTGTTGTTCTTGCGTAATCCTTACCATAATCGTCTCTTAACTGATCAATAAGTTCCTGTACAGGAATATCCTGTGGTGCTTCCCATATAAGCTTCATAATTAATGCTTCACATGGACTTAATTCATTAAAATGATTTCTGCTCATAAACCCTCCTTAGGCTCTTCCATAGATATACATATTCTATATTATACTGCCATTATTAATATTTTTCAACTGTATAATGAATAGTCGGATATGGATTTCACAATTGTATTACCGATAAACTGAATCCATCAACTTCCTTTTCTACAATAGTGAAATTCTGGGGAAGTCCGCACATATATGCTTTCATTTTCCCTTTCTCTAATCTATAAACTATTTTGTCCAAAATGTCAAGCACACCTTGACCTGTAGCCTTGCCATAAGCCTCTTTTAATGTCCATATTCTGAAGAATCTCTGATCACTATCGCACTCTTTAATCCATTCTGCTTCAGATATGTCAAAGAAGCGTTTTGCCAGATTCTGTCTACCTTTGCGGGCTTTTTCAATATCAATTCCTACCGGTCTGTCGCCTATCACGCATGCTACATAATTAGACGAATGTGAGATATTGAAAAAAATTTCACGATTTGACAAAAAATAAGGTTTTCCTTGCGAATTATATGCTATTTCATAATCAAAGTACTGATTATTCGCTTCAATCACAGAAATAATATCCACCTTCTCATATAGATTTTCATCTGTTTTATAATCTCTTTCTCCTGTTTTTATAGACCATTTTCCTACCGCATAATTAAGAAGTAGGCCTGCCGTCACGGTTTGCAGCTTATTTTCATACATTTTCATCTTATCAGCCTTAGTTTTCCTGTATTCCGGAATAAGCGAATAGGCCTTTTCATATAACTTTTCATCAGTTAATGCATCTGTCGTTGTCACAAATATCATCATAATCATTCACCATCTATACACTTATTGTCTGTGCATCTGCCATATAACGCTTTGAGAACACGAATACTATATCACCTGATTTAATCAAGGTATCACCATTAGGAACTATTGCATTATCACCGCGTCTTATCATAACTATAAGTGTATGCCTTGATATATCAAGTTCTTTTATCTTGTGTCCAACCCACGGATGATGTTCACGCAGTTCCACCTGTTTTAGGTTTACATCAACATTAACATCACAGTCTCTTGCTCCGATTACAACACAATCTCCCTCAAAAAGCTTCATATCTCCCTTTGGCATAAGTGTCTCACCATTTCTTAATACTGCTGCAAGAATAAGTCCTCTTGGAAGACTAAGCTCGCATACCTTCTTTTCATTCCAGTTGTGGTCCTTAGTTATAATAAGCTTAATAAACTTAAGTTCCTTCTCCATAAGGTAATCTGTAGACTTCTTAATAAGGCTGTACTGCTCAACGAAACCTGCAGATAAGATACCTGTTGGAATAGCGACCATTCCGACGCCAAGAAATGTAATGATAATACTGAACATTTTTCCAAGCACTGTCACAGGATAGATATCGCCGTAACCTACTGTAAGAAGTGTTGATACCGACCACCATATTCCTGAAAATGCATTCTTAAACACTTCCGGCTGTGCCTCATGCTCCAGACTGTACATGCACAGTGATGATGCTATGATAAGCATCACAATGATGAATACAGAGGATAATATCTGGTCCCTTTTTCGCCTTATTACCTCTGTTATAACATTTAACGCATCATAATATGAATTGACACGGAATATCCTTAGGATTCTTATAACCCTGAACATACGGAAAGCAACTGCTCCTGCCGGAAAAAATACAGGCAGATAATTGGGCAGGAACGATAAAAAGTCAACAATACCGCTTCCTGAGAAGATGTATTTTATTCTCGCAATACCTGTACATTTATTAGGATACAGATATTCTGCCGTCCATACACGCAGTATGTATTCAATTGTAAAGCCGATAACTGTAATCCACTCTATAACATCTAACACAGGCTGGTACGGAATTGACTGTTCAAATGTATCAAATATCGCAATGAACAGGTTGATTATAATTGCAGCAGTTATCGCAATATCAAATGTACGGCTTGCAACATCACCCACATATCCAATCTGGATAATGTCAAATATACGTTTTTTCTTATTATTCACCGTATCCCATCCTCCTACTTAAGCATATACCACGGAAGCAGCAATGCTCTTATATATTTTGCAAATGGCACATATGCCGTTATGTTAATGAATACCGGACATAATATAAGACACGCTATAAGAAGCACCGGTATTATTGAAATCATTGCATTGGCTCTCCTTACAGGTATTGCCACAAGCCATGCAAATAAAGTAACCGCTATTACATACACAACCATATGAAGTATATCTGCTGCCCCCTTAAGTTGTCCTGCCACCGCAAGTGTTAACATTGCTGATACTGCAAAAAGTACACATGATATGAATGCATACAACGGCTTTCCTGCCACACGGTACATACGAGGCAGTGTTATAAATGTTCCGGAATTCTTATCAAGATAATATTCCACGATTCCAAAAAGTCCGCCTATATATACAAGAATTATAAGTAATGCCCTTAACGGAAACTCTCCTGTCTTATCTTCAAGCTGTGTCCCATTATCCTGTACACCATCCAGCACCTTAAAATCAATTCTGAATGTGTCATCTCCGGATATGTATTCCTCGTACCCTTTTCTTATCTCTTCCTCTGCCTTTTCTGAATGCTTTTTAAATATGTCTACAGAATTAACATAATTAACTGCAACCTCAGGCGAATATGCCTTAAACATAGCAGAAAAGAATATCTCATCTGTCATTGAGCTGACAAAATCTGACCTGCATATAATAAGCTCTATAATGTCTCTGTAGCTGCCACTGTCAAGCTTATCCTTAAGCCCGGTACCAACTACATAGCCACACTCTGTGTATTTATTCATTATATCCTGCTCAAGCTTTTCCTGCGATTCTGCTTCGTAGAATTGAACTGAATAATCGCCATTTACAAGATAATCTCTTGTCATTATGGCAATCTTATCGTCATCTTCAAGCACTATTCCAACCCTTACAGGCTCTTTCTCCTTAAAAGACGCTGTATTCGTAATTATTAACGCTGCAACAGGCATTGCAATAAGCACCACGACAATCACAGGATTCTTTAACTGCCTTTTAACAAGCAGATACAGCCAGTATAACAATCTCTTCATTATCTGTCTCTCCTTATCTTAACCGCCAATGCTCCTGCTGCCTGAAATATAATTATCCACATAACATTTGTCATAATGGTACTGATATCCACAGTTCCCTTGATTATCTGACATGCAAGTGTGAATAAGCCGTTAGTCGGAAGATACATGCCAATAACCCTCACACCCGGCGCAAGAAATGCTGATGAAACAATACATCCGGATGCATACATGCACGCCATTCCAAGGATACACACCGTAATAACTGAATACACCGTGTCGTCAACTACTGAGAATATACAGTTTATAAATGAAACTGCCGCATACACAAGCACCACAATCCCCAGTATGGAAGCAATGAATTCTCCAACTGTCGAAACTGCCAGAACTCCTGATATTGCAGGCACCCCCAGCCTCATTACATTAATTATAATAAAAAGCACTTCAAATATCATTATATACACAATGCCAACTCCGGTAGTTCTTGCAATTCCGGTATCAAATGCTGATATTCCCGCACCTTTAAGGCTCTTTGCAAGCGACCTGCTCTCCCCCTTCATATTGCCGGCACATGTTATTGTGCTAAGTAAAAGCAGCATCACAATTGCTGTGCATACATAAAACTGTACTGTACTCAAGCCTTCTTTAACCGATATATCTCTTGTCTTAAAGTATATGCTTCTGTTAAGTGCATACGAAAGATATATGTCATTAAGCTCATTCTCATGTGTACCCCGCAAGCCCCTGTAATTCTTAAGCACACCATTGAACAAATCGTCAAATGTATATATCCCCGCCTCTGCAGTTGCAAGGTCAGAGCCTCCTGCCCTCACCATCTCACGGAATATCATCGAAGTATTATTAACACCCTCTGACTGACACACAACCTCAACAGGTGTATTCTCGCCCGACATAATATCACTTATCATATTCTCTGGCACAATAATAGCCATAACATAATAATTATTTCTTAATCCATCTATAGCCTGCTGTCTGTCAGTATATTCAAATGTACAGACATTCTTAATTGTGTCTATCTCGCTGACATAATTGAATGCCATCTTAATATATCGAAACTCCTTATTATTATCTGCCGAATCAGAGTTTTCTGTGTCATCATAATCAGGATACACAACAGCAACCTTCATCCTCATGTCGCTGTCCTGTGCCGTTGCAATGCCTATGCATGTACTTATTGCAATAACAAGCACTGCCGTCACTATCGTACCCAGAATTATCTTCGGTATAGATAAAAATGCGGATTTAATCTGCAATTTTAATAATTCCAGTTTCCTTCTCATCTAATCCCCCAATTAAATCTATCTGTGAATAATCTCTAAAAGCTCATTGCCGGTAACCGGATGGTCAAGTTCATTAAGCTTACCATTCTTTAAAAGATACATTCTGTCAGCAAGCTTTAATTCACCTTCTTCGTGGCTTGTTATGATGACTGTACCTCCGCTTTTCGTGTAAGCAGACAGATAATTCATAATATCCTGTTTACACACAATATCTAATGAAGCTCCCGGCTCATCTAATATAAGTACGGGTGGATTCTTAGCCAGTGCACAGCATATGCTTAAGCGCTTCTTCATGCCTCCTGACAGCTTATCAACACGTTTGTCAAGATATTCTGACACTCCTAACACTGCAGGAACACCGCCCTGTAAGTCTGCGTCCATGTTTCTTCCTGTATCACAGTACCAGAATTTAAGATTATCCCTTGCCGACAGCTTCTCCATAAGTGGATTCTCCTGCGGCACAAAACCAATATATTTCTGAAACATCTTCACATCTGCAAATGCATCTGTGCCATCTATCTTAAGACTTCCTCCATCTGCCTTAAGACTTCCTGCCAGTATCTCCAGAAGAGTAGATTTGCCACAGCCGTTGGCACCGACTATGGCAATATACTCTCCGCTGGCAGCATGAAACGAAGCGCCGTTAAGCACTATCGTTTTCCTGCCATATGATTTTCTAATATTTTCCACCTCTATAAACATACATATATCTCCACATTAATTCTGGGCTGCTGTATCAAACTGGCTGTAATACAGCTTGTGATAGAATCCGTTCTTAGCCAGTAATTCTTCATGATTACCCTGCTCTATAATATGTCCGTCTTTCATAACAAGAATAACATCCGCAGACTGGATAGTTGAAAGTCTGTGGGCTACAATAAAGCTTGTTCTTCCCTCCATCAGCTTTGCAAATGCATTCTGTATCTTTATCTCTGTTCTTGTATCAATAGAAGATGTAGCCTCATCAAGAATAAGCATTGGCGGCTTTGCAAGCATAATTCTTGTTATACATAAAAGCTGCTTCTGTCCCTGTGAAAGGCTTCCACCATCCTCGCCTATAACTGTGTCGAATCCGTTAGACATTCTCTTGATGAATCCATATGAATGTGCTGCCTTGGCTGCTGCAATAATCTCTTCCTCTGTAGCATCAGGCTTACCCATTACGATATTCTCTCTTATAGTTCCTGACTTAAGCCATGTCTCCTGAAGAACCATACCAAAACCCTGTCTTAAAGACTTTCTGGTCATCTGTCTTATATCAGTTCCTGATACATCAATGCTTCCACTGTTAACATCATAGAATCTCATAAGAAGATTAATAACTGTTGTTTTACCACAGCCTGTAGGTCCTACAATCGCAATTCTCTGTCCCTTCTTGACATGAAGATTGAAGCCCTCAATAAGCTTCTTATCTGGCACATAAGAGAAGCACACATCATTAAGGTCAACTGTTCCGTCAACCTCCTCGACAACCTTAGCGTCTGGGGCGTCAGGAATTTCAGGTTCTTCTTCAATAAGTTCAAATATTCTGGCTGCGCAGGCAAGTGCGTTCTGAAGCTCAGTGACAACGCCTGATATCTCGTTAAATGGCTTAGTATACTGGTTAGCATAACTTAAGAAGCTTGATAACTGACCGACTGTTATACCGCCATTGATAGCCGAAAATGCACCAACAATCGCAACACTCGCATATACAAGACTGTTTACGAATCTTGTTGAAGGATTAGTTATAGATGAGAAGAAGATTGCCTTTAAGGAATACTTCTGAAGTCTTTCATTAATCTCATCAAATTTTCTTACCGCCTCATCTTCATATCCGTAAGCCTTAACTACCTTCTGTCCGCCAATCATTTCATCAATAAGTGCTGTCTGCTCACCTCTTGTCTCAGACTGGAGTTTGAACATGCTGAAGGTCTTCTTGGCAATAAAGCTTGCAACTAAAAACGAAAGTGGCGTGATAACAACAACAGCAAGTGTAATCTTAGCATTGATTGTAATCATAAATATAAGTGTTCCAAGTATAGTCATGACACCTGTAAAGAACTGTGTGAATCCCATAAGCAGACCATCTGCAAACTGGTCAACATCAGCTATTACACGGCTCACAATCTCACCATATGAATGTCCGTCAATGTACTTGAGTGGAAGCACCTGAATTTTTTCTATAGCCTCATTTCTTATATCTCTTGTTACTTCATATGTGATTCTGTTGTTACATATGTTCATAAGCCACTGTGAAAGTGCTGTAATTCCAACAAATATACCAATTCTTATAAGTATATTCACAATCTTTGCAAAATCCACATTATTCACACCGATAATGCAGTCAATTCCACGGCCTACAAGAATTGGTACATAAAGTGTAGTTGCAACAGTTACTGCTGCCATAATAAGCGATAGTATTATAAAAAAGCTGTGCTTCTTAATTCTTTTAAGGAGTTTTACAAATGTTGATTTATTCTTCTTCATTATGCTACACCCCCTTCTGAATCTGCTTTCTTAAACTGTGATTCATATATCTCTTTATAAACCTCACAATTTGCAAGAAGCTCGTCATGTGTTCCCATTCCTGCAACCTGTCCGTCATCTAATACGATAATGAGATCAGCATACATAAGTGATGCCGCTCTCTGTGAAACTATGAACACAGTAGGAGAATTGTTCATTCCCCTTATAGCTTTTCGAAGTGCTGCATCAGTTGCAAAATCAAGAGCTGATGCACTGTCATCAAGAATAAGCACATCCGGCTTTCTTACGATTGCTCTTGCAATAGTAAGTCTCTGTCTCTGGCCACCTGAAAGGTTCTTACCTCCCTGCTCTATAACATAATCCAGACGTCCCTGCTTAGAATCTACGAATTCCTTAGACTGTGAAATCTCAAGTGCTTCATCTATCTGCTCATCAGTAGCGCCCTTCTTTCCCATCCACATATTCTCTCTTATAGTACCTTTAAAAAGTACTGCTTTCTGCATGACGATACCGACCTTATTTCTTAAAGCCTCAATATCATAATCTTTAACATTTACACCATCAACAAGTACTTCACCCTGTGTAGCGTCATACAGTCTCGGGATAAGATTAACAAGACTGGATTTACCTGAACCTGTGCCACCTATAACACCGATTGTCTGACCTTTCATAGCCTTGAAATTAATTCCTTCAACTGAAGGTGCACCTGAACCACTGTATGTAAGTGAAACATTCTTAAATTCAACACCTGGCTGTTCTTCCTTAGCTACAGCTTCCTTAACGCTGCCATCTGCCATTCCAGATGTTACATCGAATACAGACTCAATTCTTCCTGCACATGCAAGTGCCTTAGTTATTGTAATGATAAGATTGGCAAGCTTGATAAGTTCAACTAATATCTGTGACATATAATTGTAAAGTGCAACGACCTGTCCCTGTGTAAGCGCACCGGCGTTAACTCTTACTCCACCAATCCATATAAGTGCAATTATTGATACATTTACAACAACATAAGTAAGCGGATTCATAAGTCCTGATATCTTACCAACATATTTCTGTAATCTGTTAAGGCTTTCGTTATCGTTTTTGAAACGCTTAATCTCATCCTGTTCCTTATTGAATGCTCTGATAACTCTCACACCGGTAAGGTTCTCTCTTGTTATTCCAAGAATCTTATCAAGTCCTGACTGTACATTTTTGTACATAGGTCTTGTTGCAAGCATGATACCGAATACGATAAGTGCAAGTACCGGGATTGCCGCAACGAATACAAGTGCTGCCTTCACATCAATAGTAAATGCCATAATCATCGCACCAAATACAATAAATGGTGAACGAAGGAACAGTCGCAGTACCATGTTGATACCATTCTGTACCTGATTAATATCACTTGTCATTCTTGTTACAAGTGTCGATGTACCAAGTGTATCCATCTCTGTGAATGAGAATGTCTGGATATGTGCAAATAAACTGTGTCTCATTCCTGTTGCTGCACCAACTGCAGCCTTGGCACTGAAATACTGTGCTGTGATGGCACATACAAGTCCTATGATTGCAAGAAGTATAAGCATAAAACACATCTGCATAATGTATCCCTTGTCTGCATTAACAATACCCTTATCGATAACTGATGATACTACCAACGGCACAAACAGCTCAAATATTGCTTCGAGCATCTTAAAAAGCGGTGCCAGAACACATTCCTTTTTGTAATCCTTAAGGAATCTCATAATCATTTTCATAAGAAAACTTCCTCCATTAATTCAGTGACACTAAAGCGTCCATAAGAAACTTATATGAATAACATCTCTTCATGCCAAAGTACTCTCTATAAATTTCATAATTGTAATATGAATGTTCAAACTGTCTTGAATACAAATGTGCTATATCAACGCGCATTGTAAAATCTGGCATACAGCCGGACGCCTGATTAGCTGCTGCCATAATGTCCACTGCAAGTATGCCTATAACCGCATTCTTTGCTTTAAGCAGGATATCGTAATCATTCACTGCATCAAGCATGTATCTATACACATAGTACATTGCAAGCTGCTCATATTCATGTGCAAATGCTTCACTTCCCGCATGGTAAGTTTTCATTACCGCTGCAAGCCCAGAATCATCCGTCAGCCCGTCTAGGAACCGTCTTACTCTCGCCACATGAATATTCCAGTCAGGATTGATTACCTCCATTCCTTTAAAGTCATCAAAGAAATGTCTCAATCCCTTTATCAGCCTTTTGCCATGCAGCTTCTCATCCCGGCTTTTTAGTCTGTCAAGCAGCTCCTCTCTGTAATCAGCTCCACAGAACCGCTTTGCAACACCAGCTATAAGCTCGTCCCTTTCAGCATCAAGATGCTTCTGGATACGCTTTGCATAATCAAGATAGAGCATCAGTCTCTCAAATATACTTATATCCCTGTCTGATATTATTCCAAAAGCCACTATTCTTGCCTGCCGAAGATGCATATATGTATATGCATCTATATCATTAGGCTCCAGCGTAAGACTGTTATCCTCAACCGTATCAAATGTAAGTTCATCTTTATAAGAAAACATCAGCTCACCAGCCGTCTTACACGAAGGGGCTATGCCAATTTCTCTTATATTGCCATAATCGTTAATAAATCTTGGAAACTCTGCACATGTTTCACACAGCTTATCCTCTCCAAGTTCTATATATAAATCGCACAGATTATCATCATTAAGAAAAGGACATCGTCCTCCTTCTTTCAGTGTAAATGTACATTCTCCGTCCTGAGATGGTACCATTACACTCTTCAGGCGCTTTCCAAAAGCACCTTTAACTGTTTTATAATATTTGTAAGAATTCTTATCAACATCGACATCCCACCCGGCACAGCATGTATCTGTACAGGCTCCCGCAATGCATCTGAAATCCTTATAATAATGTGGTGTCATTACCTTCATTTTATTATCTCCCGCATATAAACCGGCATGTTAAGTGCATCTGTTAACTACGCAAAAATTGTCTGCCACACCTTATTAGTGCAGCAGACACATTTACATGTACATATTATTATAATTACTGTTCTTTTTCTTGTCTACAATATACTTATACACTGTGACACACGCAAGAATAATCATAAGCCCCTCTGCTGCCATGTATGTATAGAACAGATATGGCTGTCTTAACGCTGACACAAGAAGCGGTGAGCTGACTGCAAAATCATACATTCCCGTATCACCTATATATTTAGACATAACAACCGTACTCATGATTGTTATATTAGGAAAAGACATATTACCAAGCACAAGTGCCACAATCAGCACCGTATTGCGTATCAGAAAAAATGTCCTGCTCACCTTAGCTTTACTAAGACAGCTCATAACAATGCCTCCAATTATACATACAAGAAATAAAAGAAACATCATATACATCTCAGAGGCTGCAAATGCAGACACTTCTGTTGTCGCAGTCTCATATCCTGTAAGCAGTGCAAAGAACCCAAATATAGAGCGGCCACCCATAATACATGCCGCCACAACAAATAATAATAGTAAAAAATTCCTTCTGTTTAGCTTCCTGTTATCCATAATTCCTCCATTTGCATTATTATCGCAATTATGGAGACAGATTTCAATAAATATTTTCGCAAACTTCATATTTTATTGTCACCCGCCTCCACTCACCCCTCAGGCACGCACTGGTCCGCAGGGGTTGGAACGATTCGTTAGAATTGCGTTAATTTATCAGGTGGTGCTTTTGGCTTAATGTTTGTGTCCATTCGCAGATGAACATTTCTGGCATTATGTCCGCCTGTGGCATACGCCCTCAAGGATTGCTGCACTTAGTGGGAGTAAATGCCGCTATCTACAAAGCTTATTACGGTGTGCTAAATCAAACGTGCTCCGCTTGAACGTGCTTTAGCACACCGCCCTTATGTATATAGCGGCATTAACTCCCACACAGTTCGCAATATATCGGGCGTAGGTCACAGGCGGACATAATGACGGAAGTGTACAGATGTCGAATGAACACAAACAATAGAAAAAGCCAAAAGCACCACCTGCTAAATTAGCAATTCTTAACGTGTTCCAGACCCCTGTGGACCAGTGCATGCCTGAGGGGTGGGTGGAGGCGGGTGGCTTATTAATATAAAGTTTGTGTCTATATAAACTTACTCCGCCACTTAATTGCCTCATCCCTATACGCAATTGCCGTCTCCATAAGTTCATTATACTGTGCCTTTACACTTTCTATTGTTGCCTCAAGCTGGCTTATTGTCTGTATTGCCTGTCTGTTTTCCTGCATATATGTATTAAGCTGGTTTTCGTACTCTGATATTTTCTGTTCATTCTGCATCAGCATGTCTGTATCCTGACATTTAATGAATTTCCCATCTGATGTTATTTCGTAGAAACTGTCTACATACAAAAATGCTTTTCCCTGCATTCCAAACACTTCATACATATCAACATTTTCACAATCAACAGGAATATTAAGACTGTCACCTTCTTCCAGTGGGTAGACAGCTCGCAGCGACAGTCTGTCCGTAAGCGGGTTTGTCACCATATAAAACAGCATTAACCTGTCTTTATTTACTACAAGCTGTGGACAGTGCATATCTGGGTTCTCGCTGCTTTTCACACGAAAAAGTGCTTCGTTGTTCATCACATTTTTAACAAGAATATCTCCGTTCTGGTTCTGATATGCATAATATATTGTGTCTCCCAACACTACATCTGAAAGTCCGTCCAAAAAGTCTGACACAAGCATTATCGGGCGTTCTATACCGTCTATGTACGCCGTTCTCAAAAATATATATCGTGATATGCTATAGATTATAAGCCGTCTGTCACTGCCTGCCGTGTATACATTTGCCATAAAAGGACACTCCCGTTTTTATATTATTATATGGTCACGCGAATGTAGATAGAACATATAATGTAGTAAAGAAACGAAGAAGGAAAAGATAATGGCTAAATGTAAATGCAGCAAATGTGGTTCTACCCGCATTGTAAGCAATATCGTGCAGAACATGCCTAATGGCTGCTTTGATGTATGCACGAACCCGATATGCGGTTCCCCCGATGAACTCAGTATTCTTGCCCCTCTTATCTATGATGAGATAGGTATTAATCTGTGTACCACATTCGCTGTCGGCACAGATATTTCAACGACTTATCCAACAGCTACCAACGCATCAGTCAGTGTTATAGATATAGCCTACACTTATGGTGATGAAAATGTTGAAATCACCCAGATAGCCGGAAGGCCTAACTGCTACTCTGTGAAACTTGCCAACCTTACTGTAACATTTGCAGTAACGCTTTATGATGAGTCATGCAGGGCATTAGCAACTCTTACCCCAACGGCAGTCTACCTTCCTAACTCAACTACTGCTGCAACTTATGATGAAGATACCAATCCGACATCTGTCACCCTTGAAATATTCGCTCCTTACGGAGTTTCCTACAATTCGAATAACGCAACTCCACCTGTTTATACGCCTGCACTTAACAGTATAGGTTTCTTGTCATCTGCCAATGTTGTAACCCAGGGACTCAACCTTTATGCAATACCTAAGCTTTTAGGTCTTGATACTACAGATGACGAGGTTACTGTAGGTCTCACTCTCATCTTACAGAGCCTTTACTTCTGTGGATACCGCGTAACAAGTGCCGGCAGAATCTCAACGCCTAAGGGAAGCATTGTTTCCGATGAAGAATCTGACTGCATCAAGTTTGTTTGCGGAAACCTCTTAGACAGAGCCATCAAGCCTCTCGATTTAAGTCCACCTTCATGCGAAGGTAACTTAAAAAAAGACTGCAAGAAGCCTTGCATGAATGACTGCACCGACACTCTTAATACTAACAGCACAGCCTGCCAGAACTCTTGTAATAATGGCAATAACAGCCAGACTTCCTCTGGTGCATGCACCGGACCTTGCAATGGCATATGCAGCAAGACTAACTAATAACCTCAATCTGTGGGAACAGACGCCTGCCTGGCGGCTGTTTCCATGTACATATTTTCTTCTTTTGGACTTCTGCGCGCCTTTCCTCCGCTTCAACGTCCAATCCACCGCTCTTTCTTGCTCCTTTTGGACTTCCTCCATGTATTCCTCTGCTTCAACGTCCAATCAACCACTCTTTTCCGTTCCTTTTGGACTTCCTCCGTGCATTCCTCTGCTTCAACGTCCAATCCACCACTCTTTTCCATTCCTTTTGGACTTTCTCCGTGTATTCCTCTGCTTCAACGTCCAATCCTAATCTGTACGCTCACATTTTCTTCCATCGCAAATATTTTAATTGCTAATTTCCCTACTATGTGTGTATAATTAATGAAATATATTATATTGAACTGTTGTATACACAGTCGCAAAGTGAATATATTTAGCTGTGGATGCTCTTCGGAGCAGCCGGCACTTGGTAAACCGCAAGCGTCTTTTGAAGAAAGCCTAATTGCGATGAACTTAGTGTCCGTTACTAGCGACAAGAAGCGAAAGCGTGCTCCACAGCTAAATATATTCGCTTTGCAGCGTCCGTATACACCACAGTTCGCATGGAAAGGAGTTACTAATGAATTTTAAAAAGTACAGGTCGAGATTCCTTTTGGTTTTTGCGACCCTCACTCTCTTGTTCTCATCTGTTCTTCTTACTTCATGTCAGGGCAAGAAGATTAAGAACACGGTATTTTCTGTAGATGATCTTGCAGGCAAGACTATTGGTGTTCAGTTAGGAACAACTGGTGATACTCTCGTAAGTGATTACGAAACTGACGGTTCTGGCACAACAGTATCAAGATACAACAAAGGTTCTGATGCTATACAGGCTTTAAAGCAAGGTAAAGCTGATGCTGTTGTTATTGATGAACAGCCTGCTTTAGCATTTGTTAAAGCTAATCCAGACCTTACAATTCTTGAAGAAGAATTTGCAAATGAGGATTATGCCATCTGTGTTGCTAAGGGCAATTCCCTTACTGCAAAGCTCAATGAGGCTATTGAAGTACTTATGGCAGATGGAACTATCCAGAAGCTTATTGACGATTATGTTGGCGATAATGCTACATTTTCTGGTTACAAATCACCAGACGGTATAAGCCGTACTAATGGAACTCTTGTTATGGCTACAAATGCTTACTTCAAGCCATACGAGTACTATGAAGGGGGTTCTATTATTGGTATTGACGCTGATATTGCACAGGCTATTGCTGATTACCTCGGAATGAATTTAAAAATTGAGGATATGGAATTTGATTCAATTATCACTGCCGTATCTTCTGGTAAAGCTGATTTCGGTATGGCTGGTATGACAGTTACTGATGAGCGTAAGAAAAATATCGATTTCACAACTACTTATACAACTTCTAAGCAGGTTATTATTGTCCGTGACGACAATGCTTCTGCATCAGGCATGAGTTTTGCTGAGAAGTTCAAGACAGACTTCATCAAAGAAGCAAGATACACTTATCTTCTAAAAGGTCTGTTAAACACAGTAATTATTGCATTCTTTGCAGCACTTATGGGTGTTGTTATTGGTTTCCTTATTGCAGTTGTCCGTTCTAACCATGATAAGACAGGACACATGAAGGTTCTTAACTTCATTTGCAACATTTATCTTACTGTAATCAGAGGAACACCAACTATGGTACAGCTGCTTATTATCTACTATGTAATATTCAGTTCTGTACATATTGACAAGCTTATTGTTGCGATACTTGCATTTGGTATCAACTCAGGTGCTTATGTTGCCGAAATATTCCGTTCAGGTATTATGTCTATTGATAACGGACAGTTTGAAGCAGCACGAAGCCTTGGTCTTTCTTATAAAACAACTATGATAAGTGTTATTCTTCCACAGGCATTCAAGAATGTTCTCCCAGCACTTGCTAATGAGTTCATTGTTCTGTTAAAGGAAACATCTATCAGCGGTTATATCGGTCTTAACGACCTTACAAGAGGCGGCGATATTATCCGAAGCATAACTTATGATCCAATGCTTCCACTTATTGGTGTTGCCATCATCTACCTTGTAATGGTTATGGGACTTTCACAGCTTGTTAAGAAACTTGAGAGGAGGTTAAGAAACAATGAGCGATAATACTAACGAAATCATACTTGAAGTTAAGGATTTGAAGAAATCTTTTGGCGACCATGTTGTATTAGAATCAATCAATACAACAGTCCGCAAAGGAGAGGTTATTGCAATTATCGGACCATCTGGCTGCGGTAAATCAACATTTTTGCGTTCACTTAACCTTCTTGAAACTCCTACAGAAGGTCATGTATTATTCCATGAGCAGGATCTTACAGATAAGAGTGTAAATGTGGATGAATTAAGAGAGAAGATTGGAATGGTGTTCCAGCATTTTAACCTTTTCCCTAATATGACTATAAGAAGAAACATAACTCTTGCTCCTACTAAGCTGGGACTTATGAGTAAGGAAGAAGCTGATAAGAAAGCTGATGAGCTTCTTGCAAGAGTGGGACTTTCTGACAAAGCCGATGCTTATCCTAACCAGTTAAGTGGTGGTCAGAAGCAGCGAGTTGCTATTGCAAGAGCACTCGCAATGAATCCTGAGATAATGCTTTTCGACGAGCCGACATCCGCACTTGATCCTGAAATGGTTGGTGAGGTTCTCGCAATCATGAAGGAACTTGCTGCATCAGGAATGACAATGATTGTCGTAACTCATGAGATGGGATTTGCAAAAGAAGTTGCCAACAGATGCATGTTCTTCTATGATGGAGTCATCAATGAAGAGGGGGCTCCGGAAGAATTCTTTGGCAATCCTAAGAGTGAGCGATTGAAGGATTTCTTGTCGAAGGTGCTTTAATTAGTACAAAGGTGGGCATTGAGATAGGGAGATGTTATACAAGCCCTCATGGATGCCTGCACCTAGTGTAAGTAAATGCCGTCATATACAATGTCTTTTAGCTGTGTAAAAATCAAACGCGCTTCGCTTGAACGAGATTTTTACACAGCACTTTTTGTATATAACGGCATTAACTTACACACGGTTCGGCATAAATCGGTCTTGCATAACATCTCCCAATCTCAAAGCCACCACCCCGCTACTAGGCAGCCAAGCCTTCCACGGCTGGTGCAAACGTATCTTATCAACAGAGGACATCACGCACTTCACCAGCCCCACTCAGAATGCAATGCCGCAGGCGAGCATTTGTCCGGAGGCTGACTACTTGGTGAAGAAGAAGTCAGCCGTACAGTATGCTGTGGGATAGGTGTGTGGTGTCCTTAGGTGTATGCCCGAATATTCTTATGTCGTGTGAAAGTTAATGCCGCAATCTGCTAAAGGTTGGGACTTGTAATCTCGTTCAAGCGAAGCGCGTTTGATTACAAGTCCCATTATAAACTTAGCAGATTGCGGCATTTAGTTTCACTAGACATAAGAATCCTGAGGGCAGATGCCTAAGGACATCTCACGCCCTCCCACAGCACACTGTACGGCGTCCGGACTATCAAGCCTCCTTCGAGTAGTCAACCTTCAGAAGACACAGTCCCTTCGCCGGCGCAGTTGCACCTGCAAGGCTTCTGTTTCTCTCCTCTAAAAGTTCATACATACTCTCTGGTGTTCTCTTTCCCTGTCCAACTTCAAGAAGTGTACCACTTAAGATTCTTACCATGTACTGCAGGAATCCGCTTCCATGATATGTAAGATTAAGGAATGAACCCTTTAAAGAAACATCTATCGAATAAATCTCACGGACTGTCGATTTCTTCATCTTGGGATTACCACAAAATGATGCAAAATCATGTTCTCCAGTAAGTATGTCTGCTGCCCTCTTCATGGCAGCAACATCCAGCTTACCCTCAATTATATTGACATATTTTCTGTTAAATACAGGCTTCTTATCCCCAACATAACATGTATAGCAATAAGTTTTCCCCTGTGCATTGTAACGGCTGTGGAATCTGTCAGATGCAACACGAACCTCCTGCACACAGATATCTTCTGGAAGATATCTGTTCATATAATCGCATATCTCATCTTCCTTCATCTTTGTTTCCATATGTGCATTAGCTACCATTCCCTTTGCATGCACTCCGGCATCTGTTCTTCCTGCACCTATAACCTCAACCTCAGTTCCTGTCATGGCAGAAAGCACTGATTCTAACTTTCCCTGAATTGTCATATCTGTAGTTGGCTGATGTTCCCAGCCATAATACCTTGTACCATCATAAGTGATTATCATCTTATAATTCTTCATCCATATCTCCCATTCATTCTTCTGTCCATAAACACTTTTATATCATCTTGCCAGATTCTGCTTCATACCATCGAGAAAATCATATATTTCATCCATAAACACCTTGCCATAGCGCTCATATTTATTCTCACCGACACCGCTTACTGACAGCATTTCTTCCTCATTAAACGGAACTTTAAGACACATATCTATAAGCGTCCTGTCTGAAAATATTACATATGGCGGAACACCTACTGAAACAGCTATCTGTTTTCTTAACTCACGCAGTCTGTTAAACAACATAACACCTCTGTCATTAAGTGCATCCTCCGGCTTCTTTGACTTGGGCGTTGCATATGCTGACTTTGCAGCAGCGGCAGAACGCTTCATTCTGTCTGCCACCATTGCAGCATTCCTTGATACAGGTGCACTGAAACGGTTTCCCGGATACATATAAGCCTCATCTGCTTCCCGTTCTGCCTCATCAATAACGCAGTTAGAACAGTTATGGCAGTTGTATCTTCCACCCTCTGGATTGTCTGGTCTTTCTCCAAAATATTTAAGTATATACTCTCTTAAACAGCCTGTTGTCTTGCAGTAATCGACCATTGCATTAAGCCTTCTTTTATCAAGAATCATAAGACGTGCCTGTTCTTCTGCATCCATATCAGGATTAGGCTCTCTATGTTCTATGAAAAACTTATTTATCATAATATCCTGCGGAGAATACAGCAATACGCATTCTGAATCCTCTCCATCTCTTCCGGCACGTCCAGCCTCCTGATAATAATTCTCTATACACTGTGGCATATTATAATGAATTACAAATCTTACATTTGACTTGTCAATTCCCATTCCAAATGCATTAGTTGCAACAACAACTGGCTTGATATCATATATAAATGAATCCTGATTTTCTTTTCTTTCTTCCGCTGAGAGTCCCGCATGATACTTAGTCACAGAAAGTCCGTTGGCATTAAGCATGTCATAAACTTTTTCAACATTTTTTCTTGTAGCACAGTATATAATCCCACTATCCTGTCTGTGGCTTACAAGGTAATCAAGTATGTATGAATCCTTGTCCTTAATATGCTTGACCTTGAATGTCAGATTGCTTCTGTCAAAACCTGTCGTGAGTATTACAGGTCTTTCGAGTGAAAGAATCTGCAATATATCATCTCTTACTTTGCTTGTCGCTGTAGCTGTAAATGCACTTATTATTGGACGCCTTGCCAGTTTCTTAACAAACGACAATATATTCAGATAACTTGGTCTGAAATCCTGTCCCCACTGTGATATACAGTGAGCTTCATCTACGGTAATCATAGATATCTCTACATGTGTGGCAAAATCAAGAAACCCCCATGTTTCCAGCCTTTCAGGTGCAACATATATAATTTTATACCGTCCCTGCTTTGCAAATGCGAGTGCCTTAGCTATCTGATTATCTGTCAGTGAACTATTAATATAAGCAGCATGTACCCCTGCCTGATTAAGCGCTCCAACCTGATCCTTCATTAGCGATATAAGTGGAGATACAACAAGAGTAATGCCGGACATTAACAATGCCGGCACCTGATAACATAATGATTTTCCCGCACCTGTAGGCATAATTCCTAACACATCCTGCCCTGCAAGAATAGCATCAACTAACTTTTCCTGACCCGTACGAAATGAATCATACCCAAAATAATGCTTTAAAATTCCGTATTTATCCATATATCACTCTCTTTTCAAGCTTCTCTTACTCTCATACATTTTCTTATCAGCTCTGCTTCTTGTATCTTCAAAGTTCTTATCTGTCTTTATATCATATTCAGCATAACCACATGCAATCTGCACATTAAGGTCTTTGATTCCAATCTCTTCTTCAGCATACTTTTCAAGTTCCCTTAGCTGCTTCACATGTCTTCCAATATCAAAACTTTTTTGCTTCTGATTAATTACAGTACAGAATTCATCCCCACCTATACGATAACATTTACCATGTCTGCCAAATATCTCTTTAATAATTCTGGCTGATGCCTGAATATAGGCATCTCCTGCTGCATGCCCCAGATTATCATTACACCACTTGAGATTATTAAGGTCAAATGTTGCTATAGAATATCCTTCATAATCAGAGGTTTCATATTCCCACTCCTCAAATGCAGAGCGATTATAAACCCCTGTCATAGTATCAGTTACAGCCATCTCTTTGTAGAAATCTGCCTTCTGTCCTTCCTTAATCTTCTCAAATGCTTCTGATATGCTCTCATAACCAAGCACAATAATAAATACAAGAATACCCAGTTTTCCTATAAGATCTGTCTGCTGCATTCCCTTATAATATGCAATAAGATCAACAATCATAGAAATTCCAAGTGCAGCTGCACCTATAATATTAGCTTTTACTTTCCTGTCAAAGCCTTTAACCCATACTCTTTTAATAAGAATTGCACAGAAATATACAAGTGACATAACAAGCATCATATGTATAATGTACACGCTGTTCTTAAACTCACACACACCTGTCATATGACATACAAGCAGTATTACAGCTGTTGCAGCATATATGGCACACAAGATATTATTCGCAGCACTTTTCCCTATCTGGAAAAAATTCTTCTCTGCCTGCATAAAAGGAATAGGTATCATCATAAGCAGTACATATCCTATCAGTGAACCTATCTTCCTGTCCTGCACAAGAATCGTTGCAATATCAGTCTCATTAAGAGCCCATGCACCTATAATCATTGCAAATATACCAAAATAAAACAGTGCTTGTGTCTGTGCAATCTTCTTTCTACAGAAAATCCATAATATAATCATAGCAAATCCAACTATTATTATAAACGAACTAAGTACTGCTGATGGTAAAGATTTCGCAATAAGCTCTTTTACAAGTTTTGTCTCGTCGCCATATTCAAATGTTGTTCCTCTTATCTTATGACCAGCATATACATTAGTAAGCCTTACAGTTATATCTGTTGTATATGGCGGAATGTTCACAATCGTATAATTAGTTCCAGTGGTTGTTCCATATATAGAACTATGCGCTTTTATATAATATATAAGTCTTCCACCTGCATATACTTCTACTTCCTGATGCCTGCTTACAAATGCCAGTGCATTATTATTTCCTGCACCTGCTCTAATCTTCACATAATATTCAATTGTGTCATTTCCAATATATCTTGTATCCTCTGGTTTAACTATGACACTCGTTCTTTTATCTGCCGGTGTCACTTCATCTACAGTGCTGAATATAAATCCTGAAGCCATAAAAAGCAGAAATCCTAATAAAAATATACAGTAAAAAATCCTGTTAATTAATTTAATTCTTTTCATAAAAAAAGCCTTTCAGCCGTACTATAGTGTTATCCGTAATGAATCTAACCCTATAATACAGTAGAATGGCTTTATTTTCAAATTATTTTTTGTTGTTCTGTATTTTGTACACTATTCGCAAAGTTTTAAAACTGCATAGCACTACAAGTTACTATTATATACTTTTAGCAAGTTCAGTTGGATTCTCTGAATACTTCAAAGCTACATCCCTTGAAATAACTCTTGTCTTAACAAGATTAGCAAGCGAATAATTCATTGTGTGCATACCTGTCTGCATATTTGACTGAAGAACGGTCTGAATCTGATTAGTCTTCTTCTCTTTAATAAGATTAGATACTGCTGTATTATTAAGCATAATCTCTGTTGCAGCAATTCGTCCTTCCTGCTCTGCACGAGGTACAAGTGTCTGTGTTATAACTCCAGTTAATACAGATGCAATCTGTATTATAAGTGCAGACTGCGCCTCAATAGGGCATGCACTGATTATACGCTCAACTGTCTGTGTAGCGCTTCTTGTATGAAGTGTTGATAATACAAGATGTCCTGTTTCAGCAGCTGTAATTGCTGCATTGATAGTCTCATAATCTCTCATCTCTCCTACAAGAATAACATCCGGGTCTTCACGAAGTGCTGAACGAAGTGCTGTCGCAAAATCAGGTACATCTCTTCCTACCTGTCTCTGATGTATCATAGATTTCTTAAACCCATATACATACTCTATAGGATCTTCTACTGTTATAATATGTCTTGACATATTGTTGTTAATATAATCAATCATAGCTGCAAGTGTTGTAGACTTACCACTTCCTGTAGGACCTGTTACAAGAATAAGACCAGACCTTTTCTCAACAAGCTTAGAAAAAAGTTTTCCTGAATGTCCCAATTCTTCAAACGACGGTATAACAGAATCCAGAAGACGGATACTTGCTGCAAGATTTCTTCTCTGATGATATATATTAATTCTTAATCGTCCACCAGACTCATCAGTAGATGCCACATCAATATCTTTTCCTGCCTGAACATTCTGTATATCTTCATCACCAAGAATTGAGAATATCATATCTTCTGTTTCTTCTATCGAAGGTGTTATATCAAGAAGCTCAAGTTCACCATATTTTCTTACTGCAACCGCTTCTCCTGCAGTAATATGCAGATCTGAACACCTGTTATCTCTTGCGTATTTAATTAATTCTTTTAATTCCATGTTCCCCTCCCATACATTTTGTTCATTAGTATGAACCACAATAAAATACTACCATAATAAAAATGCATATTCAATCACACTTTTATCCCATTTTTCTTACATATATCATTAAGGCAGCATCTTTCACAGTGTGGCGTAGTACGCGCCGTACATACCTCTCTTCCGTGGTCTACAAACCGGTGGCATAATCCACTTCCTTCTTCTGGCGGGACTATCTTCCACAATGCCATCTCAACCTTCTTAGGCTCTTTCTCGTCTTTTACAAGACCTATTCTGTTACAAAGCCTTATACAGTGTGTATCTGTAACAATTGCCGGCTTTCCGAACACATCACCCATAATAAGATTGGCACTCTTCCTTCCAACTCCAGGAAGCTTTAATAATTCTTCCATGCTGTCAGGAACTTTATCATTATACTGTTCATGAAGCATGCGCATACATGCACATATATCCCTTGCTTTGCTTTTTCCAAGACCGCAAGGTCTTATAATCTTTTCAATCTCTTCTGGAGATGCTGCAGCAAGTGATGCTATATCAGGATATTTCTCATACAGCCCCTTAACCACAACATTTACTCTTGCATCAGTGCATTGTGCCGCAAGTCTTACGCTTACAAGCAGTTTCCAGGCATCATCGTAATCAAGACTGCACTCCGAATCCGGATATTCTGCCTTTAATCTTCTTATAACCTCTAAAGCAAGTTCTTTCTTAGTCATAGATTACGCATCTTTCTTCTTATAATTAGCAATTCCGAATATTGCAAGAAGCAATACACACGCAAATATCATCCAGCCAACAAGGTAACCTGTTCCCTTTGGTTTAAATATATCATAATAACCCTTAAGGTATACAACTACTATAATAGCCGGAAGTATATAACTCATATAGAATCTTAACCATTCAGGAAGCTTAGGACCTTTTCCTTCATTAGCTTCTTTTCTGAAGCCTTCCCAGCCCCAGCCGTTCTTCTTAGTACAGAATAATACAAATATCATGCTTCCAAGAGGAAGCAGATTATATGAAACAAGGAAATCCTCCAGATCCATAATTGAACTTCCCGGACCAATAGGCTGGAAAGCTGCAAGCTTGTTAAAGCCTAATACAGCAGGAAGTGAAAGCAGTATCATGAATATAACATTACCTGCAACAACCTTTTTCCTTGAAAATCCCTTAAGGTCTATATAAAAAGCAATAATGTTCTCAAACACAGCAATTACAGTTGATAATGCTGCAAATGACATGAATACAAAGAATGCTGTTCCCCATATTCTTCCTCCCGCCATATGATTAAATATGTTAGGTAGTGTTATAAATAAAAGTGATGGACCGGCACCAGGAGCAACACCATATGCAAAGCATGCAGGAATAATTATGAATCCTGCCATAAGAGCAACAAATGTATCTAGCAGAATGATATTAACAGCCTCTCCACCTATTGTTCTGTCTTTCTTTAAGTAGCTTCCGAATATCTCCATTGCACCAATACCTACACTAAGTGTAAAGAATGCATGTGTCATGGCATCAAATATAACCGGTCCTAAACCTCTTGATTTAATAGCATCAAGATTAGGCACCATATAGAATTTAACACCTTCTGATGCATTAGGAAGTACAAGTGAATGAACTGCCAGTACCACAATAAGGATAAGAAGAAGTGCCATCATAACCTTAGTAATCTTCTCAACGCCCTTCTGTAATCCTAATACACATACACCAAACGAAAGTAAAACTGCAACAATCATCCAGATTGTCATTGTACCAGGCTGTGAAAGCATAGTTCCAAATGCTCCTGAAACCTCATCTGGCTCTAAACCTGCTAACGAACCACTTGCCTCACGCCATGCATAATAAAGCATCCATCCTGCAACCATAGTATAGAAAGCCATTAATATGTAGCTTCCTAATATCGATACCCATTTGAAATGATGCCATTTACTTCCCTTAGTCTCCAGTTCTTCAAATGCCCTTGCAGCACCTTTACCGCTTCCTCGTCCTACTGTGAACTCCGCACACATAATAGGAAATCCAAGAATTGCAAGAAATACAAGATAGATAAGCACGAATGCCGCACCACCATTTTCCCCGCATATGTATGGAAATTTCCACACATTACCAAGTCCCACCGCACAGCCAGCAGACACTAAGATAAAGCCGAGTCGCGAGCCGAATTTTTCTCTCTCTTTCAAAATAAAACCTCCATAGTTAATATATTTACATTAATTAAGATTGTATCATATATTACTATATTTTCACAGCCAATTATTTCATACTCTCACTGACTTCTGATGTAATAGTCTGACCGCCCTGTTCATTCCATTCTTTTACAAATGTATCAAAGTAAGATATATCTTCTTCTCCACTTATAATCTTTAAATATGCCTCTTTTTCTTTAGCCTTAAGTCTCCACCAATGGCTCTTCATTGTGTCTGTGGTCTTAAAATAAAGCGAATCAACTACCTTTATATTATCCTGTGCAATCAGACTGCATGCCTTAATTCTTGACATATACGCTGCCCATTGTGTACTTGTTTTGTTAGCATTCTTGATATACTCACTACACGCATCATAAAATGAACGTTCAAGAAGTTCCAGACTGTCAGGATTCTTTCTTCCTGAAATTGTGGCATCTATATTCCTGTAACATATTGAAAGTGCATTATTATAATCAACATTTATTGATAAAGGTCTTGCCGTAGGTTCAACATTAAGCTGATAGTAATTCTTGAATTCTTCTGAGTCTGTACAGTCAAATCTTACCTTATCAAACATGACACTTATCATCTTGGCTGCAATCTCAGGATGTTCATAGCCCTTTCTTACAACAACATATTTGTAACACGGGTTCTGGCTGTGATAACTCGTTGTCCCATCCGAATCCGTTGCTATTAAATATGGCTGCCAGTCTGCATCCGGATTCCTGCTTACTGCATTAGCAAGCGGATTATTCGGTGCCCACCATGGTCCAAAAAACGAGCCACACAGACCATTCTCTATTAGCTCACATATATTGGTTGATGTTCTCAGAAGAAAATCATTATCTATAACCCCCTGATTATACAGACTGTTTATATACGAAAGTGCTTCTTTTGCCTCATCTGTAACCGAACCATATACAATCTCACCATCATCGTTCATTATCCACTGCTTTGGATACGCTCCAAAGCAGGCAAATATTATATCCAGCAGAAATTCACTGCTGTAACCACATTCACCTGTCACATCTGTATCCACTGCAAGCCCCACTGTATTAGGTTTTCCGGACGCATCCACGCCATTATTTCCAGGGTCTTCTGATATAAAATGCTTCACTATATTAACAACATCATCAATAGTGTGTGGCTCTGACAATCCAAGCTTATCCATCCAGTCTTTTCTTAACCACACAAGATTAGGTCCATCTGTTATATTAGTCTCCGGCAGTGCCATTATCTTTCCATCATATGTAACCATATCCTTAAGTGAATCGCCATAGCTTTCATACATTTTCCTGATTCTGTCACTTATACAGTTATTGTAGCTTTCTGTAAGGTCCTCTATAAGTCCTGCTTCCACTAACTGTTCAACCTCATCCTGACTTGATACAACCATAATATCCGGAAGGCTTCCCATTGAGATTACCATTGAAACATTAGTGTCATACTGACTGTCGTTTGCTTCAAATACGTCGACATTCTGCACATTTATCACAGACTTAATATAGCGTGTGTACGCATTGTCCGTATAAGTGTCATTCTCCGGCATATTGGAATTATTAACACTTGTCATCTTTCCAAGTGTATATTCTATAGTCTCCGGGTAAGCCCCGAATGGAGTTGTTCTCGCTTCTTCCATTCTCGCATTGTATTCTTCATTATCATTAGACGCAAAACCAGCCGGGCTTTTACACCCGGCTAATATAAGCATTATTCCTGTGACACCAAATGCCACACATTTTTTTAATGTTTGCTTTAATCTATTCATATATCTAACCCTTCACTGCACCTGTCATGCTTTCATTATAACATCTTTGCATTATCATAAACAAGGCTGCAATTGGAATTGATATAAGAACTGCTCCTGCTGCAAATCTTGTGTACCATACATCAACATACTCCTTTTCAAGCATCTGCCACAAGCCGATTGCAACAGTATAATACTTCGCATTTGCCCTGCAGATTACTCTTGCAAATATGAAATCTACCCAAGGTGCTATGAATGATGTAAGTATTGTATACACTATAATTGGTTTACTGAGAGGTATTGTTATCTTAGTAAATACCTGCCACTTCGTTGCTCCATCTATCATAGCAGCCTCATCTATTGTCTTAGGGATAGTATCAAAGAATCCCTTTGCAATGTAAAACTGTATTCCTGATGATGCTGAATATACAAGCACAAGCGCAACTCTTATCATTGCTCCTTCTGAAAGTCCTACTGCTTTAAGTATATAATATACGGCAACCATCGCCATAAATGCAGGGAAAAGTCCAAGTATCATTGCGATATTCATCATTGCTTTTCTCATCTTAAACTTAAGCCTTGACATACAGTAGGCTACTGACAGTACAAAAAATGTTGATATAATACATGAGAATACTGCTACTATCAGAGTATTGGTAAACATTCGTGGAAAATTAAGTATTCCTGTATCTGTAAAAAGCTTTACATAATTATCAAGTGAATACTGCTTTGGGAAGAAGGAGCTTGTATAAGCACCCTTCTGAGCCCTGAAGCTTGTGAGGAGTATCCAGAAAAGAGGACTTACCCACACTATCGCTAATATTGTAAGCACTGTATGTGCCAGTATATTTTTAATAGTCTTTTTCTTTTTCACTGGAATCCCTCCTCATCTTTATACGCTTTCGTTCTTCTGTATACAAGCAGTGAACCAATTGCTAAGAATATGAATGTCATAATACCGATAACAGCACCAAGATTATAATACTGATAATCTATTGTCATCTTGTACAGCCATGTTACCAGAAGGTCTGTCTTTCCTGCCGTTGCACCTGCCATAACCGGATCTCCCTTAGTCAGCAGATAAACAATGTTAAAGTTGTTAATATTAGCAGTAAATGTAGTGATAAGATATGGTGCCGTTACAAATAACATATATGGCATTGTTATCTTAATAAACTTGACAAATCCATTAGCTCCATCTACATCTGCTGCCTCATACAACTCCATAGGTATATTCTGTAATATACCTGTAACCTGCAGAATAGTATATGGAATACCTATCCACAGATTTACCACGATTACTGTGATTCTTGCCCAAGTCGCATTTGTAAAGAATGGCAGTGATTTTGTTATCCATCCTGCATTCTTTAAAACAACATTTACAATTCCATCCTGTGCCAGCATGCTTCTGACAATAAGAAGTGAAACAAACTGTGGAATTGCGATTGAAAGTATAAATATAAATCTCCAGAAGGCCTTGAATTTCGTACCTTTTCTGTTGATAAGCAGTGCAACAAGTATTCCGAATATGTAATTAAGAAATGTTGCAAATATTGCCCACACTATAGTCCAGCCAAATACTGACCAGAAAGACTGTCCTATCATGCTTCCTGAATCGAATATCTGCTTGAAATTCTCAAGTCCTACCCAGTCGAAAAGCACCAGATGGCTGTCAACCTTACTATAATTAGTGAATGCCATGCTTATCATGAAAATAAGCGGAAGTATTGTGAATATAAGCACACCTGATACTGGAAGTGTAAGCAGCAGCTTATGAAGATTCTCATTAAACAGCGACTTCACGTCTTCTGCAAATGTGTTTATATGCTTTCCTTTTTCCTTTAACAGCTCCAGCTTATATGAGCTTTTTACAGCACTAGCTGCAACTATTATATAAGCTATAATAATGAATATTGTTGCTATTCCATACAGAAGTATAAGAAGTGAATTATCACCTGCAACATACTCATATATTCCAAGCTTCTCATTCCAGACCTCCTGCTGCGGTCTGCTTCCAAGACCTGGAAGCATCGCAAGGCAGTTAATTCCATTCATAATCATAAAGCATACAAAGGCTGCTTCTATAGCTATATACATAATTCCCTTTATAATCTGCTTTCCTACAAGATTACCAAGTCCTGGAATCAGAATGCTTAACTTCGTAAATATATTTCCTTTTCTAAATGATTCAGTGAACTTAACTGCCATTATGCGCCACTCCTTTCAGCATTTAATCCCCATCAATTATTTTGCGATTGATGTATTAATCTGCTTATAGAAATCCTGTGTCTTAGCTGCTGCATTATCTGCTGTTATTTCACCATTTACGATTGCCTTAGCAAAGTTCTGTGCAGGTGCCCAGTAATCATTCATGCCTGTTACTGTTGGCTGGATTACTGATGTCTTGTTAAATGTATCATTCTGTGCTGTTACAAGGGCATCCTTCTTTACTTCATCAGTTGCAAGAAGCTCTGTATTACAAGGAATAACACCTCTTAATTCATAGTGCTTCTTCTGTGCATCCTTGCTTCCAAGATACTTTGCAAGTGCAACTGCTACCTGCTGATACTTGCAGTTAGGATTAACTGCGATTGCCTTAGAACCTGCAAATGCTAACATCTGCTTGTCTTTTCCACCAATCTTTACTGTAGGAAGTGAAACTGCTCCAAAATTGTCTCCAAGAATCTCTTTAACACTCTTATAATCCCATGATCCTGAGAAGTAAGCTCCAACTGAACCATCTCTTAAGCCAGCGATACCAACACCCTGAAGGTCATTGACAAAGTTAGGATTATTTACAAGTGAAACCATTGCCTGTGTTGCCTGTGTTCCCTTATCTCCTGAGATATCAACACCTGCTGAATTATCTTTTCCGTCTTTTCCAAAATATTTACATCCATTAGCAAGGAAGAATGATGACATATACCAGCCCTCTGTAATATTGAAAGCCACCTTATTCTTCTCAAGCATCTTATCAAGGCTCTTTACATCACTGTCTGTGAATTTGCTCTTGTCATAGTACATAAACCATGTATTAGTTGTAAATGGTACTCCGTATACAGCCCCATCTACTGATACTGAATCCACAATTGCATCTGAGTTAGTTTTCTTAACATAATCTGCTGTCTCTCCACCAAGCTTTGCAATAGCGTTAGCATCAACAAGTGTCTGAAGCTGGTCGTTAGCAAAGAAGTATACATCTCCTGAATTCTCTGGATCCTGTGGAACTATCTTTCCTGCGTCCTGCTCTGAGCATACACCGTATTCAAATGTTAAATCCCAGTCAGGATGCTCTGAATTAAACTGGTCACACATTGTCTGAAGCCATTTGCCGTTCTCATCTGCCTGATCTTCTGCACAGCCCCATACCTTGATTGTAGCTGTGATTTTTTCCTCGCCTGCTGCTGTGTCATCCTTTTTAGCATTGCCACAACCCACAAAAAGTGACCCACACATTGTTGCTGCCATCACTGCAGCCGCTAATCTCTTAAACTTCATAAAAAAACCCTCCTTAATAATTATCCGAGACAGCTTTGATTACTGTCCTCTTTTGATAATCTAATTATATTAAGGAGGGGTTAATATTAAAATATAAGATATTTTAGAAACATATCAGTTTTTTGTGTTGTATGGTTTTGCCGGGAATTTTATTGTTATTGTTGTTCCCTCATCAGGTATGCTCTGCACTTCCAGATGATAGCTTTCGCCGTAATAAAGTCTTATTCTGTCATTAACATTTCTTGCACCATACCCTTTTGACTGGACTGTTAAGAAGTTTTGTGCAGTTTCTTTGTCCATTCCTACACCGTTATCAGACACTGTAACACATACAAGCTTTTTACCTTCTTCATCCGTCTGCATCCTGGCCTCTACTGTTATTACACCTTTCCTGTCTGTCAGCAGATCTATACCGTGGTCTATTGCATTTTCTACCAATGGCTGGAGTATAAGGTTTAAAGATTCGCATGGCATAACTTCCTCTGATACATTTATCACCACATCAAATGAGTTGTCATGCATTATCTGCTGAATCTTAAGATACGACTGCATGTTGCTTAATTCCTGCTCAAAGCTTAGTATATTCTTTCCCTTATTAAGCGATGTACGGTAGTAGTTAGACAATGCAAGTGTTATCTCACTTATATCCTCTTGCTCATATTCTATCGCTTTCCAGTTGATAAGCGATAATGAATTGTAGAGGAAATGCGGATTAATCTGTGCCCTTAATGCCCGCATCTCTGATTCTTTCTGGCTTATACGTCCTTCATATACCTGCGTGATAAGATTCTTAATCTGGGTTGTCATGCTGTTAAAGCTATGAATAAGGTCACCTATTTCATCTTTGTCCTGTGTATTAATTACCGCATCAAAATCTCCATTTTCAACCTTTGCCATACTGTTTTTTAATTTATTAATTCTTCTTGTAATGAAGCCTGTTGTAAATATACTCGCCGCAGCGGCACCTGCAACTGCTACCACAAATGCAACTACAATCATTGTAATCATTGAATTAGCTGACCTGAGCACAAGTTTTCTTGGTTCATAGACATATACTGTCCATCCGGTAACAGAGCTTTCCTTCTTTACTACAGAGTAACCCTCTGTATTTCCACATGTATCATTATCCCATTCTGCCCCGTCGATTAACGAAAGCAGTTTCTTACTGTTTAATCTGTATCTGGTGTTATTGTTTTCAAATGTGTCACTGCTGCATATAACTTTTCCATCAGCGTCAAGCACCACCATTCCGCAGTTCTGCTCAAGACCACCTGTAAATGAACTCATCATGCTGTCATAATCAACATCTATGTACATGATTCCAAAAATCCCTAGCTGGTCAAGTGTTGACATTTTTCGTGCTGAAACAAGTGTCCTGCTGTCTTCATCAACAAACCACTGTATCTTAGTGCTTTCAGCAGCAGAATTATAAAAAGGTCTGTCTTTTATCTCTTCTATTGGAGCTATAGTCGTATCATGTTTAATAGCTTTATCCACATATATTGTTACCCTGTTAATATCATTGTGAAAATACTTTAATGATGAAAGCATAGGGTCAAATGTAGTGACAATTTGGTTATACATCTCATATGTGCTTTTGTAATCGTATGAAAGCACTCCCGACAGCGTATCATTAAATGTTATATAATTAGACAGATTGTCATACACCTCTATCTGCCCATCCACCGTTGTAACAGACTGTTCAATTGCCCCCTTGATGCTCTTTAAGTCCCTGTCCATAAGAATGTTTCTCATCTGACAGTATGCAAAAACAAAAAGCACAATCAGGGGAATAAGTCCGGTCACTACATATATGATGACAAGCTTGTTCTGCAATCTTATATCATTGATTTTCTGCTTAATCTTTTTCAATTCAATTCTCCCTGATCCCTGAATTTCTGAGGACTTATACCAAAGTACTCCCTGAAGCTCTGTACAAAATATGAAACATTTGGATAACCCACCTGCTCACTTATATTCACAATCTTCATGTTCGTACCGGTAAGCAGTTCCTTAGCCTTCTCCATTCTGTACTGTTTAATATATTTGCTCAGATTCTGTCCTGTTTCCTTCTTAAAAAGTGAACTTAAATAGCTTGGTGCAAGATAAACCATATCCGCAAGCTGCTGTGCGCCAATCTCCTCACCATAATGGTTATGTATATAATTCTTTACGGTCTCAATCTCCCGGTGTGACGTGGCCGGCTCTTTTCCGAAACTCTTTTCCAACAAATCAATATAGTTATTCACTATATCCATAATGCATGAGAAATCCTCCGACTTATACAGTCTGTCAATCTCCCTGCCAAATTCCGCCTCATCAGCACCCGGAATATTGTCATAGAAATCTTTTAACAGATTGGAAAATACGAACTTGATGTATATATGTGAGAAGTTCGACTGCCCCCTGTATTTCTTACACAATGCATCAAAATGTATCCGTAAAAATGTGATATCCTTCATCTTGATATCCTGCTTCATCTGCTTCATAAGTGCATCATCATCAATCTGTACAAGCACAGGTGTATCTTCACTGATATTATCAGAAAAAATATATCTTCCTGTCTCATAAAACTTATTATTCATCAGTGTATCAACTGCATCCATTACCTGTGGAAGCTCATGATAATCGTTGAATAAACCGGACACAGCAATATACATAAACTGTCCTGTCTTTCTATATATATAGTCATGAATATTTGTAAACATTTCTTCAATGTTCTTATCAATATTACCATCTGCTGTGAGTGATTTATCAGAAAATATGATAACTGACTGTAACGGGTTAAGATTAAGGTACTGATAATCCAGTTCCCCGGTTATCTCTTTAAATATGTCTTCACCTGTATCATATTTCCCAAAGAAATCAGTATTGAATTCTATAAGTGCAAGTCTGTTATACCCTGCCAGAAAATCCCCATTATCAAGTATTCCTGATGCATCACCGGAGTTGAGCAGCGTATACATGTAGTACTGTTTTATAAAGTTAGCCTGCCTGTTATAGTCCTCGTCCTTCTTGTGTTCCTCGTCAAGCTCTGTTATAACCCCTGTAATTGTCGAACTGAATTCTGACGGATCAACCGGCTTTAATATATAATCTTTAACTCCTAATTTAACTGCCAGCTTGGCATACTCAAACTCGTTATAGCCTGAGAATATAATTGTCTTTAAACTGATGTCGTTGTGCATCACATTCTTAATAAGCTCTATCCCGTCCATAAACGGCATCTTAACATCTGTAAGCAGTATATCTATATGTCCAATTCCTGTATTCTTGTCAGATGTCAGATATTCCAGTGCCTGCTTTCCGTTGCACGCCTCAAATACTCCAAGCTCAATTCCCATTCTCTTAAGAAGCATTCTTATTCCGCTTCTTTCAATCTTTTCATCATCCACTATAAGTATATTATACATAAATCTACCCCGAAACCTTCCTCATTCACGAACTTTTGCTCTTATAATGATTATAGCTTCCGGGGCAATTATTATCAACTTATTTAGTTATATTAAAGATGCCATATATCTTCATTGTACTGTCGGATTGTTCTGTCTGATGAGAAAAATCCGGCATTTGCAATATTAACAAGCATTTTTTCTGCCCACGCATATCTGTCATCATAATCTGTGAGAGCCTTTTCTTTGGTTTCTATATAGCTTCGTAAGTCAAGCAATGCCATAAACCAGTCTTTTCCTACAATCTCATTATACAGTCTGTTAAGACTATGTGAATCACCTGCCTGAAGCATAGCATCCGATATTATAAAATCCACACATTGTTTTATAAGAGCATCTGTCTCATAAAGCTTCTTTGCGTTATAGTCACATTTTTCATAATGTGCAATAACTTCATCACTTGTTGCGCCAAATGTATATATATTATCTTTACCTACAAGCTCTGCAATCTCAACATTAGCACCATCCATTGTTCCTAATGTCACAGCACCGTTAAGCATGAATTTCATGTTGCCTGTTCCTGATGCTTCTTTAGATGCAAGTGATATCTGCTCTGATATATCACATGCAGGAATCAGCTTCTCTGCCAGTGTTACATTGTAGTTCTGGACAAGCACAACCTTAAGGTAAGGACTTACATCTTTATCGGCCTCAATAACCTTACTCAATGTAAGTATCAGATGAATTATATCCTTCGCAATTGTGTATGCAGGTGCAGCCTTTGCGCCAAATATCACTGTAACAGGAGTCTTTGGAATGTTGCCTGCCTTGATGTCAAAATATTTATATATTATATACAGTGCGTTCATCTGCTGTCTTTTATACTCATGCAGTCGCTTTATCTGTATATCGTATATTGACTGTGGATTAATCTCTATTCCCTGTGTCTGCTTAAGGTATTCTGCAAGATTTCTCTTGTTGTCTGTCTTAATCTCAAGAAGATTATCGTAAACATTTTTATCACCGGCAAACTTTAAAAGGTCTTTTAACTTTTCTGCGTCATGTCTGTATTCGCTTCCGATAAGTGTCTCAATGTATTTCGCAAGTCCGTTATTACAGTGGATAAGCCACCTTCTGAATGTGATTCCGTTAGTTTTGTTATTGAACTTCTCCGGATATATCCTATAGAAATTATTAAGCTCTGTATTCTCTAATATCTCTGTATGAAGCTTTGCTACTCCGTTGACGCTCATGCCATAATGAATATCGATGTGTGCCATGTGAACGAGATTATTATCGTCAATTATATACACTGATTTATCTGTGTACTTCTTGCGCACTCTTCTGTCAAGTTCTTTTATAATCGGCATAAGCTGTGGCACAACCCTGTTAAGATAGTCCACAGGCCATTTTTCAAGGGCTTCGGCAAGGATTGTGTGATTAGTATACGCACAGCTTTTTGATACAATATCAATTGCTTCATCCATTGTTATCGGACTTCCATCTATATCTCCATTTTCTGTAAGAAGTCTTATAAGCTCTGGGATTACCATTGTCGGATGCGTATCGTTAATCTGGATTACTGCAAGGTCTGGCAGATTCTTAAATGTTTTTCCGGTGTTAATACATTTGTCCCTGCACTCATCTAATATAAGCCTTGCTCCATTGCTTACCATGAAATACTGCTGATAGATTCTAAGAAGCCTTCCCTGCTCGTCACTGTCATCAGGATAAAGAAACAGTGTAAGGTTCTTGGCAATATCTGACTTATCAAAGTCTATGCTGTTGCCTTTTACGATGCTCTCATCAACTGTCTCCACATCAAACAGATGAAGCTTATTCGTTCTCTTTTCTCCGTACACATTGATATCATACATTCTTGAAACTACACTGATTTCACCGAAATTGATAGTGTATGTCACATCTGTCGGAACAAGCCAGCTGTCCTTACCAATCCATGGATTAGGCACTTCCTTCTGCTTCCCATTCTCAAACACCTGCTTAAAAAGTCCAAGATGATAATTAAGTCCGATTCCGTCGCCATTAAGACCAAGGTTTGCAATAGAGTCAAGGAAGCATGCTGCAAGTCTTCCAAGTCCGCCATTACCAAGTGACGGCTCTACTTCCAGTTCTTCAATATCTGAAAGATTTTTTCCTGCCTGTGTAAGTTCTTCCTTAACTTCATCATAGATTCCTAAATTAATAAGATTATTGGATAAAAGCTTTCCTATAAGGAACTCTGCAGAAATGTAGTATACCTTTCTGCCATTGTCTTTCACTATTCTATCACGTCCCTTTTGTGCAACCAGCTTCATAAGTGCATGAAAGCACTCCTCGTTGCTGCATAAGTGCAAGTCTTTTCCATATTCTTCCAAACATATAGTGTTAAGCATATCGTTGCCCTCCATTCTTGTATTTATATTTTATTATAGGGTTGCTGGAAAAATTCTCTTGCTTTATAATGGGATAAACTTGTACTATTCTATCATATTTAAGGAGAACCTTATGAATATAACAGATTACGGACCACTGAAAGAAACCAAGTCTCATTTTGATTCAGATTTTTTATATAACACTTACCCATGCTCTATCCCGCTTGATTTTACAGAAGTTCCGCTGCACTGGCATAATGAAATGGAGCTTATATACATCAAGAAGGGATGCATGATCGTAAGCGTTGACCTTGAGTATTCTGTTGTAAATGCAGGAGATATTGTTGTTGTCATGCCTGGACATATTCATTCTATTATCCAGAACGAAAGTGATTCATGCGAATACGAAAATATTCTTTTTAATCTTGATATGCTTGTTAGCAGGCAGTGTGATTATGATACCGTAAGCTTTTTTAACGGAATTGCCGGCTTTAATGGGTATTGCCCTCCTGTTATCAGTAAAACTGCGCCACACTATTCTGATTTAATTCATTATATTGATGAAGCTGATAATATATGCAAGTATTTCCCTGACGGGTACAGGCTGAAAATCCGTGCATGTCTTTTTAATTTCTTTTTTGAGCTTAATGCACATTTTTACACGCATACGGATATGCCTGTACACTTGTCTGATGATAAGATGGATAAGCTGAAACTGGTACTTAATTATATTGAAAAGAACTTTGCTCGTACAATATCGATTGAAGAGATTGCACAGTGGTGTCATTTCAGCCAGTCGCATTTTATGAAGTTTTTTAAGAACTGCACCGGCACATCTTTTATCACTTACTTAAACGACTACCGGCTTATTATTGCTGCAAGAATATTAAAAACCACAACCCAGCCGGTAATTTTAGTGGCTTCGGATTGTGGTTTTGATAATATATCTTACTTTAATAGAAAATTCAAAGAAAAATATGGTGTTTCTCCGAGGGAATTCAGGAAATAAGGTGTTATTAATATAATCTGTTTTTTACATATTCTTCAAATCTTGGCAGTGCCATTGCTATTTTTCCATACTGTCTTGTATCTATAACGCCCTTTCGCTTTAAACGGTCACGGTACACAGAGAATAATTCTGGCTTCATGTCAAGCTTTTCACGAATATCTTTTACTGACTGATAACCGCTCTCAGATATAACGCTAAGTATTTCCTTATCTTTAGGTGATAACTCTGCCCATATCTTACTGTATACATATTCATCTAAATACTGATCATACTCTGGCATAATATCTTCAAGTGTATGATCTTTTCTATTATCCCAATAAAGATATCCAAGCACCTGAAACGCAAATGGATATCCTCTTGTAAGAAGTGTCATCTTGTCAGCCATTTCATCATTTATATCAAATATTCTCATGTAATGGCTTTTAATAGCTGTATAATTAAGCGGCTCTAATATAATCTTAGGTGCTCTGTATAAAAATGTAAGTGACTTTTCATTCTGTAAATCATATATATTCTCATACAATCCTGTCATCAAAAGATATATAGGATATTCTTCTCTTAAAAATATCTGAAATGAACTTGCAAATATTTTAATATTCTCTGAATTAATAACCTCATCAATTGTTATAAGCAACCTTTTCCCCAGACGTTTTATGTGAGAAAGCATTATCTCAATAACATTTTCAATATCAGTAACAGGAACAGCATTCTCTACTGTTACCCCCAGTCCAAATACTGAAAAGTCAAGCTTTGCTTTAACAAATACTGCATGCATTTCTGGAATTGCATATATCTTTGCTGCCAGACTCTGTAAAAGATCACGGTTAGGATTAAGTTCAACTACTATCCATTCATCTGACCGTTTCCGTATCTCTGACGCAATGTTAGTCATCATTACAGTTTTTCCTGAACCTCTTACTCCTGTTATCATATATATCTGATTAGGTGATTCTTCCGCTGTAAAATCTCCAATTATTCTTTCTGTCTGTGCAATTCTCGAAATATACTGCACTGGTTTTTTCCCAAATGATAATGTAAACGGATTATTCATGCGCAGCCTCCTATATAAGTTTATATAACCTTTTATAACTTTTTGTTTATTTTATAACTTTATATAAGTTTTTATAACTTTTTATTTATTATATAACCTTTTATAACTTTTATCAATTGCGAAATAAAAAATCCTGCTCTCTGGCAGCCCAAACCACCTGAAAGCAGGATTAACATTTTAATTATTAACACATTACATTAAGCCTTGTGCTCTGTTGTAAGCATTACATATCTTATTAGAATTCTTGATAAGAATATGCATTGCAACAAATGGTCCGATTCCACAGATAAAAGCACCAAATATCTGCCATAAAAGAACAGTTGTACCATTCTCCTGGATTGAAAGTCCATAACGAGGTCCGTTAGCTGCAAGTCTGTTACCAAGATTATAGTACCAGAACCATGCATATATACCACATGTTATGAGTGATAACAGAACAAATGCAACAAGTCCTGATGTATTCTCTCCATCTCCATCACATGCAATATTAACATCATGTGCCATCTTGTAAATGAAATAATAGCTGTATATTCCACATGTGATAATTGAAAGAATTATGTATGAAGCAAGACCTCTGTCATCCTTTAATCTTGTACCTGAGTATGGTGGGATTGTGCCATTATTATAACCATTGCTGTAATTCTGATCAGCATTGTAACCCTGATTATAATTCTGGTTATTGCTGTTCCCATTGAAACTCTGCTTTACTTCATCAAAAGCACTTCCTAACTCTTTCTCAACCTTATTGAATACCTGACCTGCCTGACCAGCAATATCCTGCTCTGGTGAACAATTTGCTCCACAATATGGGCAGAACTTTGTTGAATCCGGAATCTGTTTTCCACATTTTGTACAAAACATATTAATTCTCTCCCCTTCATAAATTTAGTTTCTGAATGATACGGAATAGGATATTGTTCTGAGGTTCAAAAACCACAATATCTCCGGTTCCAATAAACATTCTATACAAGTAAACTATAACAAATGCCCCTGCTATTGTAAACATAAAAATTTTATAAAATTTAATATTTATTTTAGATTTCAGAAGCATAACTATCACAACAACCGGTGGCAGGAAAAAAAGTGGATGATACATGAACGCATCATGAATATTAAAATGCAGTAAAGATATCCATGCCCTTGACATTCCACAGCCTGCACATGATATTCCTGTTATGTATTTTATAGGGCATGTAACCCCGAAGCTTTCTAGTATCACATACAGCACAACAACTGCCGCAACTGATGTTATCACTTCTATTCTTCTATGCGATTTTCTTTTATATGTATTGCCTCCGCTCATTATTCCCCCTGATAATGCTTTTTATTACATTATAATCTCTCCTGCAAGCAATGCAAGACAAGGAAGCGTAATTATGCTAATCAATGTAGACAAAGTAACTGCACCAACTGCGAGCTTCTGGTCGTGACCGAACTTAATTGCAAAAAGTGTTGTAATAGCTGCACACGGGCATGCCTCAAGTATAATTGTAATAACAGCAACCATTCCACGGGCATGTATCAGATACATAACCAGAGTACAGATTACCGGTATAATAAACATCCTGAGAATAACCGTAAAATACACTCTTTTATCCTTTAAGATACTCAATAATGGGAACTGTGAAATAGTAATTCCTGTTATTATCATAGACAGCGGAGTATTCATGCCTCCGACAACATTAAATGTATCCTTTAAAACATCCGCAACCGGAATTCTTACAAGGAATATGACAAGACCGACCGCAACCGATATAATTGGTGGGCATGTAACAATCTTCTTTAAAAGTTCCTTGAAACTCATACTCTCTGAAACATACACAATTCCGACAGTCCATAAAAGAATATTGAATACAGTAACATATACGCTCGCATACAGTACACCTTCTGAACCGTACATTGCCTGAATAAGTGGAAATCCCATATAAGCCGCATTAGAAAATGTAGTTGCAAATCTTATAATGCCGCGCACTTCCTTTTTCATCAAAAATGTTATGCCAATCGATAAAGCCATTCCTATGCATATAGTAAGTATGCTGTAAAAAAGCATTCTGCCCATATTCTTAAGAATCTCGGCATTGTATCCTGACATGTAAGAATTAATAATCATAAATGGAACAACAAAATATATAAGAAGGTTAGAAAGCATCCCCTTTCCTTCTTCGTTAACCATCTTAATCTTTCCTATAACAACTCCACACAGTATAAGTATGAATAACTCAAATACCTGCTTCGCGGTAATAAGTGCTAAATCCATAGCTCTCTTATCCTCCTTTTCATACACACAAAAAACATGTTATATATTTCGTCTTCCGAAATATATAACATGTTAATGGCAAAGTCAAGTAAAAATCTAATACTTTATCTCTGGCATAAGCTCTGCACTTATTACATTAAGCATACGTTCCATTGTCTCTAACTCTTCTTTAGAAAATCTGTCCTCAATCCTGCCCATTACAGTCCTAAGATATGTATTGCTGATATTATAATAATCTATATACTTCTGTGTTACCTCGAGATGATACTCTCTCTTGTCTTCCTCAGACTGTACTTTTTTTAAGTATCCCTTCTTAACAAGGTTATTAATCTTATACGCCGCGTTAGGAGATGATATATTTGCCATATCAGCAAACTGTGCCACAGTAGGTTTATCAAGTGCATATATTATCTCCATGCAGAAAGTTTCTACAGTTGTAAGAGATGTCTCTCTCTCCTGTAGCTTTTCAAACATTTTCTGATAAAAATGCATCTTAAACTTCGTATATACCTTACTAAAAGAATCCTGCAGCACCTTACTTTACCTCCAAAGCTTTTTTAATTGTTTATTATTATAACAATAGCTCTATTCTATTGCAAATGTAAGTTCAGCTGACACTGCAAGTTTTCCGTCAACATAAGCTTCTGCCTTTCCTACTCCCACAGGCCCTTTTCTTGCTATAATCTCGCATGACAAGGAAAGCACATCCCCAGGTGTGACCTGAGCCTTAAACTTAGCATTTTTAATTCCTGCAAAAAGTGCTATATGTCCCTTGTTCTTTTCTTCCGACAACAAAGCGACTGCTCCAGTCTGCGCCAGTGCCTCAATAATAAGTACTCCCGGCATTACCTTCTTCTGTGGAAAATGTCCTACAAAATGCATTTCATTGGCAGATACGCATTTAATACCACAAGCCTTCTTTCCAGGCTCACACTCCGTTATCCTGTCTACTAATAGAAATGGATATCTGTGTGGCAGAATCTGCTGTATTTCATCTGAATTAAGCTGCATCTTTACACCACCTTTCTAAGCACGATGGACGCATTATGTCCACCAAAGCCAAGTGAATTAGACATAGCATAATCAACTCTTGACTCTCTTGCCTTATTTGGAACGATATCAAGATCACAGTCATCATCCGGCACCTGATAATTAATGGTTGGTGGAATTATATTATTCTTTACAGCAAGTGCCGATATAATTGCCTCAACAGCACCACTTGCACCTAACATATGTCCTGTCATCGACTTTGTTGAGCTTACCGCAAGCTTGTACGCATGTTCTCCAAATGCCATCTTTATCGCATTAGTCTCTCCCTTATCATTAAGCTTTGTACTTGTCCCATGCGCATTAATATAATCAATATTCTCTGGTTTTATTCCTGCATCCTTAACAGCCTCAGTCATTGCCTGTGCTGCCATGCTTCCGTCTTCGAGAGGGGCTGTAACGTGGTTTGCATCACATGTTGAACCATATCCTGCAATTTCACAGTATATCTTAGCGCCTCTTTTCAGTGCATGTTCATACTCTTCAAGAATAAGCACACCTGCTCCTTCTCCCATAACAAATCCGCTTCTTTCTTTATCAAACGGAATAGAAGCCCTGTTGACATCTTCTGCTTTGCTTAATGCATGCATTGATGTAAAACCACCAATTCCAAAATCAGTTATACAGCTTTCTGCACCTCCGCACACAATCACATCCTGATATCCATCCCTGATCTGTCTTAATGCATCTCCAACAGCATTGGTTCCACTGGCACATGCAGTAACAACACATGTACACATTCCATGTAGTCCGAATCTGATTGCAACATGTCCTGCCGCCATATTAGTTATCGACATTGGCACAAAATGTGGCGAAACCCTGTCATATCCTTTACTTTCGCCTCTTAAGCATTCTCTCTGTATAGTTGTAAGTCCGCCAATTCCACTCGACAATATAACACCACATCTTAATGTGTCTTCTTTGCCAAAATCTATAGCTGAATCCTTCACTGCTTCATCTGCAGCAGCAAGTGCATATATCGTGAAATCGTCCATTTTCCTTAATTCTGCTTTATCAACAATACTCTCTGCGTCAAAGCCTTTTACTTCACCGGCAAGCTTGACTGCACTGTTTTCTGTATTAAAATGTGTTATCTTACTAATACCACATTTACCAGCCTTTACAGCTTCCCACATATCATTAACATTGTTTCCGACAGGAGTAACTGCTCCCATACCTGTTATTACAACTCTTCTCATATTGCCATTCCTCCGTCTACACAAAGTACCTGTCCGGTTATGTATCGTGCTCCGTCACCCGCAAGAAATGCTACTGTTTCTGCAATATCTTCCGGCTTTCCCATCTCTTTAAAAGGTATATTCTCCACCACTTTTTCTTTAACAGCATCTGACATTGCTCCGGTCATATCAGTTTCAATCATTCCCGGTGCAACCGCATTTACAGTTATATGTCTTGACGCAAGCTCTCTTGCAAGCGACTTCGTCATACCAATAACGCCTGCTTTACTTGCAGAATAATTAACCTGCCCTGCATTGCCCATAACGCCAACTACAGAACTCATATTAATAATTCTTCCTGCTCTCTGTCTTAACATAAGCCTTGAAACTCCACGCATCATGTAAAATGTACCCTTTAGATTCACATCTATAACTGCATCGAAATCCTCATCCTTCATACGTCCAATAAGATTGTCCTTAGTAATTCCTGCATTATTGACAAGAATATCAATTCTTCCGCCAAGTAAATCCACAGCTTCCCTAATTAAACGCTCACATTCCTCTGAATTACTCACATCTGCCTTAATTGCATGGATTTCAATTCCATACTCTCTGCATAAATTAACTGTTTCACTGGCAGCCTCATCACCTGAACGGTAACTGAATACAATATCTGTTCCTTCACTTGCAAGCTTAACGCATATAGCCCTTCCTATTCCCCTGCTTGCACCTGTAATAAGTGCTTTTCTTCTCTCAGTCATTCCCTATCCTTTCCAAATCAATGTCAGATTTGCTCAACCAAAGCTTATATGTCCGATTTATTCAATCTATAATCTGTCATAATCTCATTAATAAGTTCCTGTACGCTCATTATCCGGTCAACTCTGTCTGCATTACTTCCTGCAAAAAACAGTCCATTATCCCAGTCACCCTTAACTGCTGCTATAAGTGCCCTGCTTATGCAATATGGTATACTGTCATCCTTCTTACATGCTGTAAGACAACCATTACATTTTCTTGCCGTGAAGGTTTCTCCTGCATCAAGCCTTTCAAGCAGTGGGCTGTTAATTGCACGTGCCGGCATTCCAACAGGACTTTTAATAATACGGATGTCTTCTCTCTTTGCATTAACAACAGCCTGTTTAAATGTATCTGAAGCATCACATTCATTGGTAGCAATGAATCTTGTCGCAATCTGTACACCTGCAGCACCTTTATTTACATAATGTGCCATATCTTTGCCATCAAACACACCTCCAGCGACAAAAACCGGGATAACCGCACCGGACTCTTCTATTACAGCAAGTACATCTGACAATATTTCATCGTTACTCTGTGTTTTTCCCTGTGTAATATCATCTGCACCAAAGCCTAAATGTCCTCCTGCCATGCTTCCTTCAATAATGAACATATCCGGATACACATCATAATGCTTCTTATAAGTTTTCATAATTATCCTGGCAGCCCTGCCACTTGAAACAATAGGTGCTGCCAGTGTATCTGTTCCCTTAGTAAACTGTGGCAGATTAAGAGGAAGTCCTGCACCTGAGATAATAATATCTGCTCCTGCTGAAACTGCGGTCTTACAGCTTTCCTCATAATGAGAAACTGCAGTCATAATATTTACAGCTACAAGTCCCTTCTTTGTACTTTCTGCTGCAATCTGCTTAGCTCTCTTAATATGGTAATCAAGTGCCCTTAGATTCGCCTTAAGGGGGCTGCTCTTAAAATCCTGTTCATCATAACCTGCATTAACAGAACTGATAACTCCACATGCCCCATTTGCTGCGACTGCACCTGCAAGGGATGAAAGAGAAACTCCGACACCCATACCGCCCTGAATTACCGGAACATCAAGCACTTTGTCCTTAATCTGCATACAATTCCTTTCGCACAGCCTCATATTCTTCATATATTTGTTCAAATATTTTCTCAATTGGCTGTATCTTATCAATCTGGCCTGCAACCTGACCTGCCATCAGTGAGCCATTCATTGTGTCACCGTCAAACACTGCCTTACGAAGAGAACCTAATGTATATTTCTCAAGTTCCATCTTATCAGCACCTGCCTTCTCCTGCTTTACATACTCGCGTGACATCTCATTTTTAAGAACACGCACAGGAGTACCAGCAATTCTTCCTGTAACTATCGTGTCATTATCCTTTGCTTTAAGTATTGCCTGCTTATAATTATCATGTATAGGACACTCTGTACTTGCCAGAAGACAAGTTCCCATCTGTACACCTGCAGCACCAAGTGCAAATGCTGCTGCAAGCTGTCTGCCATCTGCAATTCCTCCGGCTGCAATAACCGGAATGTTCACACTGTCAACTACCTTTGGGACAAGTGTCATAGTTGTCATCTCACCGACATGACCACCACTTTCTGTTCCCTCTGCAACTACTGCATCAGCTCCGAAACGCTCCATTCTTATTGCAAGCGCTGCACTCGAAACAACCGGTATAACCATCATTTCGTTAGACTTCCATTTTTCCATATATTTGGCCGGACTTCCTGCTCCTGTTGTTACAATCTTTACATTTTCTTCCACAAGCAGTTCTGCCATTGCATCAGCTTCCGGATTCATAAGCATAAGATTCACACCAAATGGTTTATCCGTAAGTGTTCTGCATTTTCTTATGTTTTCACGAAGCATATCCGTGTTCATTCCACCAGCTCCAATAAGCCCCAGTCCGCCTGCATTACTAACTGCAGCTGCAAATTCTCCTGTTGCAATATTGGCCATTCCGCCCTGTATAAACGGATATTTTATTCCTAACATCTTATCTAATCTCATTATGCTGCTCCTTATTATGTCTCTATCAAAGCACTGCTCCAGCTAAGCCCCGCCCCAAAGCCCGCAAGAATCAGCTTTCTGCCTTTGTCAAAGCATCCGCTTTGTGCTAACTCATCTAGTGCTATTGGGATACTTGCCGCTGATGTATTACCGTATTCCGCTATATTTATATAGAACTTATCTTCATGTCCCGGATATTTTTTCTTTACATGATTGATAATTCTTTCATTAGCCTGATGGCACACAATATAATCTATGTCATCAAGTGTCATGTCCGATTTTTTCAATATTTCATCAATTCCCTGTTTAAGAACATCAACTGCAAAACGGAACACCGCATTTCCATTCATCTTTACATATGCATCCTGTGCACCTATACCTCTGCATACAAGTACATCAGTATCGCCTCTTGTGTAATTAATCTGTCTATACATATTGTCAGCCGCTTTTATAAGAACTGCACCTGCACCATCTCCAAAAAGCACGCATGTTGAGCGGTCTGTATAATCTAATATCTTAGACATCTGCTCGCTGCCAATAAGCAGTATGTATTTATAATCAGTGCTGTTAAACAGTGCCTGTCCAACATTTAATGCATGCAGAAAACCTGTACATGCACTGCTTAAATCAAATGCAAGTACATTCTCTGCCAATCCAAGCTCCTTCTGTACAATTGCTGCAGTAGATGGAAATGCATTATCAGCCGTTGAAGTTGCAACTATAACTGCACCTATTTCTGCAATATCCACACCTGATGCTTCTACCGCTTCATATGCTGCTCTGACTGCAAGTGATGTAGTATTTTCCTGTGTACATCTGTATCTTTTCTTAATACCTGTTCTTGTTGTTATCCATTCATCATTTGTATCAACAATCCGGCTTAAGTCATCATTCGTAATTATCTCTTCTGGGAGTGCTTTCCCTGTGGACACTATCTGAATGCCTTTCACTTTATCTCTCCCCTGTCTATATTCCTGAATTTGTCATATCTTGAATTAACAAGCTCTTTTGATTTCATCCTGCCAAGAATTCCGAGTTCTTTTTCTAACATTCTTGCTATATCTGAAAAACACCTGTCTCCTTCTGCAATTACACCGTCAACGAGTCCGGCAGTAAAAAGCTCCTGTGCAGTAAGCTTCATAATTTCACTTGCCTGTGGTGCTTTCTTAGCATCCTTATATATTATTGACGCAAAACCTTCCGGAGACAGAATCGAATATACTGCATTTTCAAGCATATACACCTTGTCGGCTGCTGCCAGTGCCAATGCACCGCCACTTCCGCCTTCACCTGTGATTACTGATATAACAGGTACTGTAAGCTTAAGCATTGCTGCTATACTTCCCGCAATCGCATTACTCTGTCCGTTGCTTTCTGCTTCCATGCCTGGATATGCACCTGGCGTGTCAACAAATGTTATGACAGGTCTCCTGAATTTTTCAGCCTGTTTCATAACACGGACTGCTTTTCTATACCCTTCAGGTGACGCCATTCCGAAGTTATATCTTATATTCTCTTCTATATTCTTTCCTTTACGGTTTCCAATAACAGTTACCGTTTTTCCATTAAATGAAGCAATTCCTGCAACAAGGCTTTTATCATCTTTATAGTATCTGTCACCATGCATTTCTATAAAATCATCGAAAAGCACTTCTATGTATTTCATAATATCCGGACGGTCACTTTTTCTGGCTGCAAGGACTTTCTCATATGGTGTTAAAACATTTTCACTGCTCATGCTTCTCCTCCGGTATTCACATGCATTTTCAATATCTTTGATAAAGTCTGCTTCATATCTTTTCTGTCAACTATCATATCTATCATACCATGTTCTAACAGAAACTCTGAGTGCTGGAAGCCTTCCGGCAGCTTCTGTCCGATAGTCTGTTCAATAACTCTTGGCCCGGCAAAGCATATAAGTGCTCCTGGTTCAGCAATTATAATGTCACCAAGACTTGCAAAGCTTGCGCTCACACCACCTGTTGTAGGATTAGTGAGATATGATATAAATAATCCACCAGCATCCTTGAACTTTTCAATTGCCGCTGTTGTCTTTGCCATCTGCATAAGCGAGAAAAGACCTTCCTGCATTCTCGCTCCACCGCTTGCAGCAAATATTATAAGTGGCAGTTTTCTTTTCATTGCATATTCTGTGAGTCTTGTAATCTTTTCACCTACCGCAATTCCCATGCTTCCCATAAGAAATCTTTTATCCATAACTGCAACAGCTGTTTTGACTCCGCCAATTCGGCATGTTCCAGTAACTACTGCATCCTGCTGGCCTGTCTTTAATCTGTTTGCTTCAACCTTTTTCTCATATCCCGGAAAGCTGTTTGGATTGCCTGTCTTAACCTGTGCATACAATTCCCTGAAACTTTTGTCATCACTTATAAGTGCAATTCTTCTTGATGGTGTAAGGCTTCCGTCTGCCTGTTCCTCACTATCCCTTAATCTGTTGATAGTACCCCACCTTTTCTTACGCTTTAAGAAAATGTCATTGATATTCATTTAACTGTAATTCCTTCCTTAAGCCACTTTTCAATTTCGGTATGATTCTTCTCCCAGAAACCTGTATTGTAATTTCCTCTTATAAAATCCTTATGATATGTAAGAAGATGCATGAACTCTCTGTTAGTCTTAACTCCTTCAATTATCAGTTCCTCAAGAGCTCTTCTTAATCGTCTTACCGCCTCAAGTCTGCTGCTTCCAGTCACTATAATCTTGGCAATCATTGAATCATAAAACGGACTCACTTCATAACCTTCAAAAAGATGGCTCTCAACTCTTACTCCATAACCATCTGGAAAATGTAAGAATTTAATAACTCCCGGTGTAGCCGCATTTATTCTGCACTCAATTGCATGTCCATTGACACATGTATCTTCCTGAGTGATATTAAGCTTCATTCCGGCAGCTATTCTTATCTGTTCTCTTATAAGGTCAATACCTGTAACCTGCTCAGTTACCGGATGTTCAACCTGTATTCTCGTATTCATCTCTATAAAATAGTAGTCACCCTGTTCATTCATAACGAATTCAACAGTTCCTGCACTATAATATCCTGCTGCTTTCGCAGCTCTTACTGCAGTCTCTCCCATGACTGTCCGCTGATCTTTACATAATTTTGCACTCGGAGCTTCCTCTAAAAGCTTCTGATTATTACGCTGGATTGAACAGTCACGTTCTCCAAGATATATTGTATTGCCATATTTATCTGCAAGAATCTGTATCTCAATATGCCGTGGATTGATTATCAGCTTCTCTATGTACATATCATCGTTGCCAAATGCAGCTTTAGCTTCACTCTTAGCGGTTTCAAATGCATTTTCTATATCTTCTCTGCTGAATGCCTTGCGCATTCCTTTTCCACCGCCTCCAGCTGACGCTTTAATAAGTACCGGATAACCAATTCTTTCTGCAATGTGTGCTGCTTCCTCTGCTGTTGCAACCAGACCATCAGAGCCTGGTACAACCGGAACCCCGCATTCAATCATAAGCTGCCTTGCCGACTGTTTATCTCCCATGCTGCTTATTATGTCTGCTGATGGTCCTATAAATATAAGATTGTTCTCCTCACATTTTCTTGCAAATGCAGCATTCTCAGACAGAAAACCATAACCAGGGTGGACTGCCTCACACCCTGTCAATATTGCTGTTTCTATTATCGCATCCTGATTAAGATAACTTTCAGCCGCCTTTGCCGGTCCAATGCAAACTGCCTTGTCTGCTGCCATAACAGCAAGTGAATCCTTATCGGCTGTTGAATATACAATTACGGTTTCTACATCCATCTCACGGCAGCATCTGATTATCCTTAACGCTATTTCACCACGGTTTGCTATCAGTATTCTCTTAAACACTTCTGCTACCTCCGTTAATTAAGGATTACAAGCGGCTGTCCATACTCAACCATAGTGCCATTCTCTGCTGCCACTTCCTTAACCGTACCGTCACAATCTGCTGTAACTTCGTTCATCAGCTTCATTGCTTCAATTATTCCAATAACATCACCGGCATGAACGCTCTGCCCTGGTTTTACAAAAGGTTCCTCATCAGGACCTGCTGCTGTATAGAAAGTTCCAACCAATGGTGCTTTAATTTCTTTAATATGCTCATCTGACTGTGGCTGTACGTCCTGAATAGTTGTAACGGTCTGTTCCTGTTCTGTATTAATGCGAACAATATCTTTCTTTACAGGCACATCACATTTGGCTTCGTGCATTGTTTTCTTCAGTCCAAGGCATACGCCATTCATCTCCAGATTCAGTTCGCTGCATCCACTTGCATCAAACTTATCTATAATCCCATAAATATCATTAATATCCATAACAAACTGTCTTCCTTAAAATCTTTATATTAAGCTGCATTCTTGTCAACATACTCAACAATTGCTTTAACTGATGTAAGATTAGGAAGTTCTTCTTCTGGAACAGTAATTCCATAAGCATCTTCAACTGCCATCATAAGTTCCATAGAATCAAGTGAATCAATTCCAAGATCATCCTTTAAATTCGCTTCTAATGTAATCTTATCCTCTGAGCAGTTAATAGTATCCATAATAATTTCTTTTACCTTTTCAAATGTCATTGTTTTGTTCTCCTTAAATAATTTTATCTAAATATATTTAACTAATATATTTGAGCTAATTATAAGAGCACAAATCAGGTTTGTCAACACTATTTTGATATTCAAAGTATTTATTTTGTTTCACAACTGAGTATTATTCCGCCTCGCTCAGCATAATAACTGCATAATCCTCCTGCTTTATATACACACACATCCGCAGCGCCATATGCCTGCTTTATCATATCTGCTATCTTATCTGCAAGAGCTTCATTCTCAACATGACATATTCTCAGTTTTCCGCCTTCATATCCTGCATCGTCAAGTAATGCCTGCAGTTTTACAAGAAGCTTTTTATCACCTCTGCATTTACCGATTGCTTCCAATGTTCCATGACTGCTTGCTGTTCCTATTACACTTATGCCAAGAACCTCCGCAGCCGATGCTACAACCTTGCTTACACGGCCATTCTGTGCAAGATTATGCAATGATTTTAATGAACAGAACAGTCTTGTTTTCTGCATATATGCATCTATCGCTCCATCTATCTCTTCAAATTTCTTTCCTTCTTCAATCATTTGCTGCAATTGTTCCAGTATAATACGCATCTGTGGACCAGTGCTTTTAGAATCTATTACCCTGACTTTAGCCTGTGGATGTTCCTCCAGATATACTGCCCTCGCTGCCATTGCAGAATTATATGTTCCTGACATTCCTGCAGTTATTGTTACAACAAATATCTCATCATCATCACCAAAAGCTTCAAGCCATGCATCTATTCCAGGGCACGCAGTATATGAACGTCCCTTATGTTTTTCAAGAATATCAAGCATTCTGTGAATATCAAGCTGCCCATCATCACAAAACTCCTCGTTATCTGTAGATATTGTAAGCGGAACTGCCTTAAAAACCATTCCCCTAAGTTCTTTTATATCGCATGCTGAATCTGCTACTAATCTCATTATTAATCCTCCTGTTTGCCGGATATACTCCGTTTTGATGTAGTTTTAAATACTATGTCATATTGTATTTTATAACTTATAGTGTTACAATATACAAAAATAGCGTTTTTGTATATTTCAGGAGTACATTATGAATATAGTTAACAAAGATTCTAAAAATACATTTACACGAATGTGCATAGGTGAAGCAATAATCAAGCTTCTTAAAGACACTGATTTTGATAAGATTCGAATTACGAGTGTGGCGAAATGTGCCGGTGTATCACGCATAACTTTTTACAAATATTATGAATCAATCCATGATGCACTATGCGACTATCTTAATATTATTATAATTGAATATCTGGAAGAATGTGCCAACAACCCTGAAAACGGGAGCTTTCTGGATTATTCCCACATTCTTTTTGCACTTGAATTCTTTAACCGGTATAAGGATTATTTTCTTACTCTTTCAAGATGTGGACTTCATTCTATTCTTATTAACAGTATTAATAATTTTATGTCTGAACATTTTACGAATCCTAAGAATTACTCTGAGTACAGACTATACTGTTACTCTGGCGGATTGCTTAATACATTTTTAAAATGGGAAGAAAACGGATGTGACTGTGATGCTGGCGAGATAGCCAGAACTCTTGAAGAACTTTATAGTTAATAAGCCACTCCTTCCGGAATGGCTTAAATATTTTATAATCATTTATTAATCTGTGAATGCACTTTTCGACGTACTACTAGGAAACATATAACCTGCATAATTATCGTTGCCGTCCATGATGCCGGATATGATATGAACAGGTCATAAAGAGTTCTGTGACTTGGGAATATGACGAATATCCAGAATATTCTCATTCCTACAGTACCAATAACCGATAATATCATAGGTACTAGCGAATACCCCATTCCACGAAGCGCGCCCGGAAACAGATCCATTATTCCACATAAGAAATATGGTACTGTAGTAATTGATAATATCTCAACACCACATTTGATAACATCTTCACTGTTAGTGTATATCATAAGCACTTTATCACCAAATATATATGCACCGCAACCAAATACAAGTGATGCTCCTACCGAAAGTATTACACAATCTATAAGCACCTTGTCCATTCTCTTGAACTTTCTTACACCATAATTCTGACTTGTAAAACTCATGCAGGCCTGTGTTACTGAATTAATTGATGCATATAGAAAGCCAAGAATATTGTTGGCTGCTGTATATCCTGCCATTGCTGTTGAACCGAATGAATTAACCGACGACTGCAACAAAGCATTTGAGAAATTAATAACTGTACTCTGTATCCCTGCCGGAATTCCAACCTGAAATATCTGTTTAAGATAGTATCCCTTTATCTTTAGCTTTGAGAATCTCAACTGGTAACTTGCATCTGTCTTATTCAGACATCTTAATACAAGCACACACGATATAAACTGTGAAAATATTGTTGCGATTGCCACTCCTGCAACCCCTAAGTTAAACACAATAACAAGTACCATATTAAGGCATGCATTTATAATTCCCGCTGCTATAAGAAACATCAGCGGTCTCTTGGTATCACCAACTGCTCTAAGAACAGCCGCACCATAGTTATAAAGCATAAAGAATGGCATACCAAGAAAATATATTCTCATATACAGTGTTGAGAGGTTAATTACATCATCCGGTGTTCCCATAAGCTCAAGTGCCGGCTTAGCCATCAGCACGCCTATCAGCGCCATCACAACTCCGCTTATTGCTGCAAATGTTATCGCAGTATGCACTGTCTCTGACATCTCTTTATGTTTGCCTGACGCATAGAATCTGGCAGCCAGTACATTTGCTCCCAAAGAAACTCCTATGAAAAGATTAACAAACATATTAATAAGCGCTGTCGTTGAACCTACTGCTGCTAACGACTGGCTTCCTGCAAATCTTCCAACAACAATTATATCTACAGCATTAAACATTAGCTGTAATATTCCTGAAAGCATCAATGGCACTGAGAACGATATTAACTTATCCATTATTGTGCCATTGCACATATCTATTTCGTATTTATTCTTACTCATTGTAAATTTCCTTTATAAAACATTGGACAGACTATTCCCAATATCCAAGTTCAACACCTTTTTTATAGATTCCTACGCCCTTAGAATAATATCCATACGCATTAAAATGTGTCCAGTCTGAACGGAGTTTCACAGATATATATCCAAACGCTCCATATAACTCATCTATCTTTTCCTTTTTCAAACCACAATCATCCAGCCCGTTCTGAATCATGTAGACTCTTGTATTAAAGAAATGTTCTCCAAATGCTTCTCTTAGCGCTGCTTCCCATGCAGTGTCATCAGTTCCTACATAGTCATCTCCATCCTCCAGATATGACTGGCTGTTGTCTGCAAGAGATGTTCCTGGATCATCCGTGTCCCCAACTATGATATAATTCTCACAGCCTGTATAATCAATCACTGCCTGATACTGGGAAATAAGCTCATCATAGTCATCCCATCCACCATTACTTCCCATCTCAAGCACAAGAATATCATCCTTATGATCATATGCCGCTTTAGTTATAACAGCAGTACCTTGTGGAATAAACATATAATCAGGCTGTTCAAGACCTGTATCATCACATATTCTGATGCTGACCATATAATCCTCTATGTTATAGTCATCATCCTCCATATCTTCCCAGTAATCTTCAATATCTCGTTTCTTATCAATCTGACATAATACGCCATCTATATATACAGTATCAGGATAATCATTATATTCAATGCCATATCCGCTGAAATCATACATATAAACAGGATTCCCCTTATCATCCATAAGGCATACATCTTCATATGTATTCTTGTTAAGATTAAGATTACGGTCAGTATGCATCTTAAGGCCACCAGCTCTTCTCGCTATCTCCGCTGATGTCTCCCCTGATACACCAAAATTAAATGTATTAAGACCAGTAAGCTTTCCTAAAGTATATGGTGCAGTGTAATAACTTATATCAACTCTTCCTGCTTTAGTAAGTATATAAGCATCATCTGAGCCAAAGCCTTCCATCATGCTGTCGCCCCAGCAGGCAATTGATACAGTATCATTTGAATAATCCTTATCATCTTCATAAGGTTCTGTATAATCTTCTGTACCGATATTCTGTGAGACCTTCACAATTACATGTGTTTTATCTCCCCGTGGTTTTATGATCTTAGCCATATTAATAAGATTATCTTTAGTTTCCGGTCTGCCATTCAATACCACAGCCCCTGCGGCAATACCTCCTGCAAGCAAAACCACTGCAATCCCCCATATCGCTGCTTTCTTTAATTTCATAAACTCACCTTTTCTGCCCCTTATATATCTGGCACTTCTGTTATAACACTTATTTACCCGACCTGCAAATATAATGAATCAATCAAAGCAAAGATTCAGTAAGGGTTCGATTCACATCACCTTAAAATGGTTCACTTGGACAAAAAAATAGAGCGGGTGATGGGGTGCCAGGTGCCTGTGGCACCTGCTTGGCACCGACCGGAGCGAAGCGGAGACCGAACCCGTGGGTTCGATTCACATCACCCTGAAATAATTCACTTGGACAAAAAAATAGAGCGGGTGATGGGAATCGAACCCACGTATCTAGCTTGGAAGGCTAGTGTTCTACCATTGAACTACACCCGCATAATCACTGATATCTCAGTGCTTTGTTAAGATATCATAATTATATTATAAAGTCAAGTATTTTATGCCAATATGTTCTTTCTGACATGTTTTATCAACATATATACTTGACTTTATCTGTTCTTAGGAATAAATTATGTTAGTTGCATTTTAGTTTGTAAAATATTATGGAGTAATTTCAATGACTAATAATTCTGACCACATTTTTTCTAATGTAGATATAAGGAAACTTCTTATTCCTATCATGCTGGAAAATCTCTTGGCTTCACTTATGGGAACTGTTGATACTATGATGGTAAGTAATGTAGGTGCATCTGCTGTTTCAGCAGTATCGCTTGTTGATTCCATCAATATTCTTGTAATACAGGCCTTGTCAGCACTTGCTGCCGGAGGTGCAATCCTGTGTTCCCAGTACATAGGAAGCAGCAACCCTAAAGGTGCCAACCGCGCTGCAAGACAGGTATTTCTTGTCATGACAGTGCTGTCGGTTTTCATATCAGCAATATGTCTCATTCTTCGTGTACCAATGCTTAAGTTCATCTTTGGTTCGGTAGAAGCTGAGGTTATGGCTGATTCCCAGGCATACTTTCTTTTTACCCTGTTGTCATTTCCATTCATTGGCCTGTATGACGCTGGTGCGTCCATTATGAGAGCCCAGAAGGACAGCAAAAGCCCTATGACAATATCAATAATATCCAACTTCCTTAATATAGGTGGTAATGCGATTCTTATATTCGGACTTGGCATGGGTGTTGCAGGGGCTGCAATATCAACACTTGCATCAAGAGTTTTCTGTGCAGTTGTTGTAATTATTAAATTAAGAAACCCTTATCAGACTATCTGCGTAAACAGATATTACACAATCCGTCCCGACTGGGATTTAATTAAGAGAGTCTTATATATTGGTATTCCTTCAGGTATTGAAAACAGCATGTTCCAGTTTGGAAAGCTGGCAATCCAGTCAACAGTTTCAACGCTTGGAACTGCGGCCATCGCTGCAAATGCTGTGACCAATATTCTTGAAAACCTTAACGGAGTTGCTGCACAGGGTGTAGGAATCGGACTTATGACTATAGTTGGCCAGTGTATTGGAGCCGGAAGAAAAGATGAAGCCATATATTATATAAAGAAGCTCAGTAAAATGGCTGAAGCTGCCATTATTATAAGCTGTCTTGTTGTATTTGCATTGTGCAGGCCGATTACCATACTCGGTGGAATGGAAGCAGAAAGTGCAAGAATGTGTTTTGAAATGACTCTTTTCATAACAATAACCAAGCCAATATCATGGGTATTGTCATTCATTCCGGCGTACGGAATGCGTGCCGCCGGAGACGTGAAGTTTTCAATGATAACATCATGTGCAAGCATGTGGTTATGCCGTGTAAGCTTTACTATATTCTTATGCCGTGTATATGGCTTTGGTCCTATTGCTGTATGGATTGGAATGTTTGCCGACTGGACTGTGCGCGGTATCGTGTTCACTATACGTTTCCACTCCCGCAGATGGCTTAATCATCATATAATTGACTGATCTTAACGAATTGGATTAACGATAAAAAACGCATGCCAGATTGAAAAAATCGGACATGCGTTTTATTATTTTGTTATGAATTATAATATTGTATTGTAAACCATATTATTACAATCAGCCATTATCCTAGAATCCCTTACAGTTACCCTTAAGAGTTGCTCCTGTAATATTAACTTTGCCATTAATATTAGTACAATCCTCAATAATAGCTTTGCCAAATGTTACTTTATAACCAAGTGCAGATGGTTTTCCTGTAAGTGGCCAGTGATAATTATTACCCTTATTAGAATCTGAAATACAATTCTTCATTGTTACAACACCACTCTGGTTGTTTCTATCGAAACCATTAGCATAGTTTCCCTTAGCTGTACATCCAATAAGCTTATGGTTAAGAGGATCAAGGTGAGCTGCCTTTCCTGGTGTTTTATTATCTACTCCACCCATCTTAAATCCGTTACCATCACCATATATTCCATCACAGTATCCATTGTAGTTAGCCTGACAGTTTACAAGTGTTACTGCTCCATGAGCTGCATAACAATCCCAGCCATCATCACTATTGTATTCAGCTACACAGTTTTCAAAATAATTGCCTTCACCTGAATGAAGTTTTACTGCAAAACCATCAGCATTCTCACCCTTAGCATCTGCATTATGATGAGACTTGCAATTATAAAACTTGTTATTAGCTCCTCCGTTGCTTACCTGAAAACCTGCATCTTCATTATAACAGCATGTTACATACTTTAATGTATTATTAGAACCTGAAATAAAGATTCCATTATCAGAAGCATTCTTAACTGTAATGTTAGAAAGTGTGCTTCCATTACCTGATAATGTAATTCCTCTTCCTGAACTTCCGCTTGTCTGTGAGAAATCTATTGTCGCATTATTCTTTCCTGCAAGATTAACACCTGCTGGAAGTGAAACAGCTCCTGACTTAACTGTTCCATCAATAACTACTGTCTGTCCTGACTTAGCCTTCTTAAGTGCATCTGCTAAAGACATTCCACCAGCCTTAACCACATAATTACCTGATACAGATGAACCTGTTGATGAACCTGAAGATGAGCTGCTTCCTGATGAAGAGCTGCCTGAACCTGATGAACTTCCTGATGAAGAACCAGATGACGAGCTGCCATTAGAATCAACCTGTACTTTGTAAATGTTGATTCCGCTGTTCTCTGAATACAGATATATGTATCCCTTAGAACCTGAATATGAATATGTTCCTAAAGAAGCTGTCTTATTAGCTGCAATAGTTCCAAGCTTCTTTCCATTAGAATCAGCTACGATTAAATTACGGGTAGAGCTTCCACTGCTTCTTAACACTACCTTTATTGTATCAGAACCTGACACTGGTACCTTAACTGAACGGTATGATGTAGTGCCTGTACCAGAAAGAGCCAGACAATATGTATATGCTGTGCCATCTACTGTTACAGATTCCGCCTTAACCTTCATATTCTTACTGCTTGTTGCCATAAGACCAAGTCCGTCTACTGTAGTACTTGATTTAATAGTTCCTAACTTCTTAAAATTAGAATTCTTGAAATTCCATGAATTCTGTGTTGCCGCATTAGCTGACAACACTGGTGCTGCTGTAAAACATACTAATAATACTGCAACAACAGCTGCAAAAACCCTTCTTGCCTTCTTAATCATTATTAACCTCCCATACATTATAGATTAAATAGCAAAAGAGACGCTATTTTGCTGGCAGTGTCCGATATCATGCAAAATAAATCGCCTCTGATGCTAAAAATACCATAATAAGGATAAAAATGAAATGGCTTAAAATTACAAAGATTTACGCAAGTATTTGTGCATTTTGTATAGTTAGTTCTGAAATATGTCGTTTCCTTAATACATTTTTACTTAAAAACTGATTTATTGCTATTACACAATCACTCTCTATTATCTTTCAGGCTTTCAACCATATCAACCCTGTCAGCCTTTCTTCTCACTATAAGAAGTGATACTGCATAGCATGCAATCACTATTACTATAGTCAGTATTATGCTCTGTGCTGTTATTACCGGTGTGTAAAGCACCCCCTCCATTCCAGAATATATCCTGAATACCACAACCATCATAAAATACCCTGTAAGCATTCCGACTGCTATGCCAAACGGTATTATTATATGGTTTACATCAATAATCATTCTGTTAATTTCACGGTTCTTAAGTCCGAGTACTTTAAGCATAGATATGTTGTGACGGTTCTCTGAAATAAGCATATTTACTGATACATACAGTGCCGCAATACATATAATTGCTCCGATTACTGCAAGTGAATATATAATTGCGCCCATCTCTGTAAGAATTGTCTGCATCTGTTCCCTGATGTCATCAGATGTCACCGTCTTAGATATCTCATCACCTAAATCAAGCTTTTTCTCTGAAAGCAGTCCGTTGTATGTTCCGTCATCCCATACGAGCAGTTTTCTTGCATTGTTCTGGCTGCACACAAGCAACTTCTGGCTGTCATTCATTATAATTCCGCTTATTGTGACTTTCTTTTCTTCCATTGTAATAGGATTAACAAATGTAAATTCGTCCCCGGCTTCGAGCTTATAGGCGTATGCCATTACATTTGTAACATAATATCCATTGGAAAGGTCTGCCCTGCTGCCATCCTCAGTATCAATATTCAGATACTTCACATCTGTATCCGCGCCTATCAGTGAAAATGATGAGCCATCATACTCGTATTTTCCTATAACAAGCTCATCTGCGCCTGCCACTTCATCTGTCTTTAGGCGGTTAAGCACATATTCGTACTTAAAACTACCCATGCTGTCTGAACCTTTGTCAATTACATTGTTAATAGAATCTATAAACATAAATGCAACCGTTATCATCAATGCCCCTAAAAATGCACCTAAAAATACAACAAAGGTTCTTCCCGGATTGGCAAGTATGCTTCTTAATGCGAACTTATTTCTTACCTTGCCCTTCTTACCGGCTAATACATGTCTTGTTCTGCTGTCACCATCTGCATTGCCATTAAGCATTTCTACAGTGTCTTTCTTTAAGAGCTTAGACACTTTATGTGCTGCCTCAAGCATATAGATAGCCGTAGGAATTATTATTCCTATAACCGCTATCGAAATTGGAAGTGTGAAATGGACCGGCATTGGCTCATAATCTGCAAGGCTCATTTCGCCATATGGCTGCTGTATTATCTTGGTAATAATTGTAACAATAATTCCACCGACAAGTCCCGGAATCATGGCAAGCACACTGTAATGCCACATAAGCTGTCTTTTTGTGTAGCCAAGTGCTGACAGTGTACCAATCATTTTCTGTTCCTGCTTTATCTTTCTGCCTATTATAATAGCTATAAGTGCAACTGTAATAAGCGGCAGTGTGAACAGAAATACAAATGCCATAATAAGAAACATCATCGCCTGATCATCAACCATTGTAATTCTCTGGTTGTTGTCTTTAGCAAGATAGCTGTCTATCTTGTACTGCTCGTTCATGTCTTTTCTGAACTGTGTAACATCACTGTCGTCACTGTATACGACCTTGTACTGGCATGAATTGGCCTCAAGCGCATCGTATGCACTATCTGTCATATATGCAAGGAAAAATGATGTGATATTCTTGTATGAATCATCAGCATTTTCAAGCATATACAGGTAATCAGGCCTTAAGAAATAACCTGTAACCTTGTATTCTTTCCCCTTAATTGTGAGCCTGTCGCCAATATTCACATGCTCACTTTCAGCATATCCCTTTGATATAACTATCTCATCATCGTTAGATATGTCATTTCCATCAATCACCTCATAAAGGTCGATTTTCTTATTGCGTTTGAAAACCCTTACTTTATATCCGTCCTCATTAATATTTACATAATGCTCTTTCTCAAATGTAACATTATATTTCTTCTCTATATTAGTAATCTCGTTATCAGGTATCTCCACATATGTTGTAAATGTGGCATCTTCCAGCTTATTATCTATAAAGAATTGGTCACCATATGATTTAATTCCTGTTCCTGCTATGTAAAAAAGATAGAACAGCAGCAGGGCAACTACGGTAAGAACTGCCGCAGCTACATAAAATGACAGATTCTCTTTAACATTTCTTAAATATCTCTTGTTAAGAGTCATAACCAGCCTCCTCATAATCACATTTTTTATAATTCAGATACTTGTTCTTTTACAATTCAAGTTCCTCTGCGCTGTGCTTACTGTTGTTATCTATGCAGGAAGCAACCTGACCATCTTTAATTCTTATGACCGTGTCAGCCATATCAGCTATCGCTTCATTATGTGTTATGATTATAATAGTAGTCTTAAACTGTTCGTTGACTTTCTCTATGAATTTCAGGACACTTCTTGATGACCTGGAATCAAGCGCACCTGTAAGCTCATCGCACAGAAGAATCTTAGGATTCTTGATTAATGCTCTTGCTATCGCAACTCTCTGCTGCTGTCCACCTGAAAGTTCCTTAGGAAAACGATTCTTGTATTTGTCAATATCAAGTGCTTTCATTACCTCTTCTATATCCATTGGCTGCTTTGCAATATCAGCGACAACCTGAATATTCTCCTGCACAGTAAGGTCTGGAATCAGATTGTAAAACTGGAATACAAATCCAACATCTTCCCTTCTGTAGTCTGTCATTTTCTTCTTGTCACTTCTGCTTATGTTCCTGCCTGAAATTGTGATTTCGCCTGAATCAAGTGAATCAAGACCTCCAATCATATTAAGAAGCGTACTCTTTCCTGAACCTGAAGGTCCGAGAATTACATATATCCTGCCTTCTCCCAAAGACAGGCTCACGCCGTCAAGTGCGTTGACAAGTGTCTCACCCTCGCCATAATGTTTTCTTGCATCTTTAATATCTATAAACATATATTTCCTCCCATCATTTTCATAGTAGCAACTAGCTTCTGTTAGCTTATACTAACCATATTGTGATAATAGCACTTGTAATAGTAATTAACAAGGGGATTTCACATAAAATACGACGCGCCAGTTTCCTGACACGCCGCATTTTGGGGATAGTTTTATTATGAATACAGATATAAGCATTTATTAATATGCAGCTTCATATATTTCAAGTATCTGCTCCTCACTAAGCTGCACATAGTTGTTCCTGAGGAGTCTCTGCTGAGTCTTTATTACATCACCTGCAAATATTGCAAGGTCCGATTTCTTCACTCCGAATTCTTCAAGTGGCGCACTCTTTAACACCTTGTCCATAAGTGCATAAAGTTCTTCGAGTGCATTTTCAGGTGCTACAGAAAGACTTTCTGCGATTACAGCCTCAAGGTCATTGATTCTGCCTGTTGGCTTAATCTTTTTATACATCTTCATGACATCTTTAAACATCAGCTGGTTAGACTGTCCATGAGGTATGTGATATACAGAACCTAATGGATATGCACAGGCATGAACCGCTGCACATCCTGCATAGCCGAATCCAAGTCCTGCCCAGTTAGAAGCCTTTAAGAAATCTGCCGCATAAGCCTTCCATGCGTCTTCACCTCCGGCTTCCACGGACTTTTTCCAGCATGTAAGAATAGTCTTAAGTGCCTCTGTTGAGAAAATTCTTGAAATGCTGCAGCCGTTAGGACTTAAGAAGGATTCAACACTATGAACCATCGCATCTATTGATGAAGTTGCAAATATCTTATATGGAAGTGAGTCTAACATATTAGTTATCATAACTGCACTGTCTGCAAGCATTGCCGGATCTGCAAGTCCCATCTTCACGCCTTTGCTGACACGGTTAATAACTGAAATATTAGTAACCTCGCTTCCGGTTCCGCATGTTGTAGGAACAATAATCAGCGGATGAACTTTGCTAAGACTTCCTACTTTATCATAGAGGTCATCTACAGTATCATCCTTTCCTGCAACCGCAACAACCTTTGCAATATCAATAACTGTACCGCCGCCAACTGCAATTATACGGTCATAAGTCTTATCACGAAGTTTATTAAGAATTGCATCAACCATGCCGTCTGTCGGCTCACCCTTGCCGTATTTCTCACGGAAAAGTGTCTGTACTCCTATGTTAAGTGGAGCAATATATTTATCAAATGTATGCTCACCGCATAACACAAGGTCATCAGCACCGATTCCAGCTTCTTTAGCAAACTGTTCAAATGTATCAAATTCCTGTATTTCTGTCTTTATAGAAAAGCCCTTCATCAGCTTAAGCCTCCTTCTTTAACTGCTTTGCATCGTCCTGCTCGAACTTGCGGTCAATCATGTCAATAATCATATCCGCTGTCTCGTCCCAGCCTAAGATGCTGCTGTTGATAAGCATATCTCTTGTATGCCTGTCGCCACGCTTCTTTCCTGTAATATACTCATGTCTTGCATGCTGTGCCTTATCAACAGACTCCCATTCTTCCTTAGCCTTACGCATATTCTTGATACCTTTTTCCTTCATGACCGCTGCAATCTCATCTTCCTGCGGTGCATATATGAACACATTAAGAACATCATCCCTGTTTCTTAAAATGTAGTCGCTGCTTCGTCCAACAATGACGCATGATGACCTGTTGGCAAAATCATTGATTGCCTGGAACTGTGCATCAATAACCCTGTTAGAAAGGTTTGCATATCTCACACCATATGATGTGTCAAATGCGTATCTTACGCCAATCTTTGTATCAGCCTCCTCAACAAGTCCCTTATCTACACCAATATGTGCAACGACCTTATCAACAAGATCTCTGTTGTAATACTCGATTCCTAATCTGTCAGCAACCATCTTGGCAATCTGTGGTCCACCGCTTCCGTACTCACAGCCGACAGTAATAACAAAATGTCTGTCCGGATATTTTGCATTTGGAAGTACTGTCTCTTCCTGTTCTTCTGTCTTTCCACCATCCTCGACAATGAATATATCACGTCCGAACTCTGCACCGTATTTCTTCTTAGAATAGAAGTAGAAGAACGCACCAAGTGCAAGCCAGATACCAACTACAATCCATTCCTGCCATACAAGTGCGGCTGAAAATGAAGCTGGAACAATGTAGAGTAATGTCATGAAGCCTGCCATAAGTACTGCCATAACTCCAACAAATCTGCCTGCCTTAACCTTGTAAGGTCTTGCCATCTCAGGCTTCTTCTTACGAAGGATACAGAATGAAATTGAAACAAACATATAAGCAATAACACAACCAAATGAAGCTGCATCAACTAACCATACAAGCACGCCTCTTCCAAAGAAAGGTGCTACAACGCAGGCAATACCACAAAGGATAATGGCTGCTTCAGGAGTCTTATGCTTTCCTAATTTACCAAACATTTTAGGAATCATAAGAGACTCACCCATTGAGTAAAGTGCACGACTGCCACCCATCAGGAATGAGTTCCATGATGTGATGATTCCACAAAGACCACCTATAATAAGCACTTTGCCCATAAGCGGTGACCTGAACGCTATCTCAATTGCCTTGGCAGATACAAGTCCGTTCTGTGAAGACATTTCCTGTGCGATTGCACTCTGTGGCATTATGTAGCAGACTGCAAATATGATAAGGAGATACCATGCAACAGCTAAGAATATAGACAGAAGCATTATCTTACCAATTTTCTTGTATGGCACATTAATCTCCTCTGCTGCCTGTGGAATTACATCAAATCCTATAAAGAGGAATGGTGTCATGCAGGCTACCTTAAACACGCTGCCAAGAGTAGTACCTGTGCCTGATTCCCACATTTGTCCTGTAATATTAGCACCATCACCGTTAACTGCTGAACCGACTACAAGAAGAATTCCTGCGATAGCGATAATTGCTGTGAGGACAGTCTGTAATATAGCGGCTGTCTTCGCACCTCTTATATTGATAAATGTGATTAACACTGCAACGCCGACACCCAACAGAATTGTTGTCAGATAAATGTCTTTTCCAGCTATTGAATACAGGTAAACCTGATTAAATTCAGGGAAAAGGTATGTGATAACTGTTGGAAGTGCGGTTGCCTCAAATGCTGAGGTAGCCACATATCCCAATATAATCATCCATGTACACACAAAAGAACCTGTAGGTCCCATTGCCCTGTAACTGAATACATGTTCACCACCACACTGCGGCATTGCTGATGTAAGCTCTGCGTAGGTAAGTCCTACGAAGAATACCATAACGCCACCGATAAGCATTGCTATGATTGAACCGGCAAAGCCAGCCGTTGTAATCCAGTCACCAGAGTTAATTACCCAGCCCCAGCCTATCATCGCACCAAATGCGATAACAAGTATGTCCCAGGCACCCATTACCTTATCAAACTTAGATTTCTGCTCCATAATATATCCTCCCACGATTAAGTTGTGGTTAAAACCACATTTGCACTACGCTTCAAGTGCTTCCTTTAAAGCCTCCTCAAAGATTTCAAGACCTTTTTCCATCTGCTCATCTGTCATTGTAAGAGGTGCTAAGAATCTTACTGTGTTGCTCGCTGTACCACAGCTTTCAAGAAGAAGTCCCTTCTGGATAGCATTCTGGATAAGGTCTGCAACAAGCTTAGTTGCCGGCTCTTTAGTCTCTCTGTCCTTAACGAACTCTATACCAACCATTGCGCCAAGTCCTCTTACATCACCGATAACATCGTATTTATCCTGAAGCTCCTTATAACGCTTCATGACTGTTTCTCCGATATGTCTTGCCTTAGCTGCATAATCATCACGCTTCATAACATCCATTACTGCAAGTGCTGCGGCTGCTGCAACAGGGTTACCACAGAATGTACCACCGATAGTTCCTGCTGGAGCTGCGTCCATAACCTCTGCTCTTGCTGTGATTGCTGAGATTGGAAGTCCTGCACCAAGTGACTTGGCTGTTGTTATAATATCAGGTGCTGCACCTGCCTCAGCCCAGTACTCAGATGCGTAATACTTTCCTGTTCTGCAGTTACCACACTGAACCTCATCAGCTATCATTAAGATTCCGTTGTCATCACATATCTTTCTTACTGCTTTAACCCACTCGATTGGCGCTGGGATAAATCCGCCCTCACCCTGGAATGGTTCAACAATCATGCAGGCGATTTCACTTGCTGGTGCGCCCTCATCAAATATTCTGTTAAGTTCATCTATGTAATACTGAATTGCCTCTGCTTCTGTGTATCCCTTAGGTGCTCTGTAAAGATATGGATAAGGTGCTCTGTAGATACCTGCTGGGAAAGGTCCCATGCCTACTGCATATACCTTCTTGGCTGTAAGTGCCATTGTAAGATTAGTTCTTCCATGGAAAGCACCTGTAAAACAGATAACTCCGTTTCTCTTTGTAAATGCTTTGGCAATCTTAATTGCATTTTCATCACACTCAGCACCTGAGTTAGCAAAATATGTTTTCTTTACATCACCCTTGCATGGCATTATTTCGTTAAGCTTTTCAGCAAGGCTTACATATCCGTCATGAACATATACATTGAAAATCGTGTGGAAATATTTCTCTGTCTGTGCCTTAACTGCTTCAATTACTTCTGGATTAGAATAACCGATATTAAGAACGCCAACGCCGCCAACCCAGTCAAGGAACTTATTGCCATCAAGGTCTTCAAACATTGCTCCGCCGCCCTGCTTGATACATATTGGATAAGCCTTTCCGCAGAGTGCCTTTGGAATTGCTGCATCTCTTCTGTCGAGAAGTGCCTTTGACTTAGGTCCTGGAACCTGCTCTGTAATAATTTCTGGAAGTGCCTTTGATAATTCTGTAGTTGTCATAATAAAATCCTCCTTATTGATGAAACTCTCAAAAGAGAAAGGCGCCGAGAATTATCCATTCTCGACGCCTTTGTCTTTTAAAAACTTTAATTTATTTTCTTTATGGTCTGAATTATACTATTTTCTCTTTCTTTATCAATGTTTCTGATTAACTATATTAATTGTGCACCGTGCACAAATAGATACTTTCACACTGAATCTGCATTTATTTTCTGCCGCGATAGCTTCTTATCATAAATGCAAGCTTTAACTCAAGGCATGTATCCAGATTCTCAAAATCAACCCCAAGCAGTTCTCTTATCTTGTTAAGCCTGTAATTGAGCGTGTTCCTGTGAATAATCAGACTCTGCGCTGTCTCTTTTACATTGCAGTTGTGGTTAAGAAAGCTCTCCAGTGTCTCGCACAGACTGCCGTTATTAATCTCGTCAGCGTCTATCAGCTTGCCGATATTCTTCACAACATAATCATCCAGAAACCTGCTGTCCGTAACCTTCGATATAAATGTATATATTCCCTGCTCTTTATAAAAAAAGATTCGTTCCTCCGTATCCGAAACCAAAGCAACTTTAACTGCTTCTGCAGCTTCTCTTCGGCTGCTCTTCACATCTTCAAGATATTCAACGCTGCTTCCAATTCCAGCCTTAAGACAAATGTGATGTTTCCTTTCAGCATTTTCAATGATACGCTTTAACACAGCCTTCAAGTCCTCATCACTTATCCTGTCCGTCGAAACAAGTGCAAGAACGCTTCCAGTCTGCGGCATTACAAGCACATTCCCCGAATAAAATGAGAACTCCATATTGATAATGCTTCTTATCTCCTGTCCTGTTGATAATAAATCTTTGCTGCCACGACGGTTCTTTCCAAATACGAATTCAACAACACAGAAGCTTCCAGTCAGGTCAATTCCAAGAAACTGTGCCTGCTCAAGCACACTGTCACGGTTAAGATGCTCCGCATCAAGGATTGACGCAAATACCTGCTCCTCAAGGTTTCTGTTGTTCTCCTCAAGTACAAGCCTTTTACACAATATCTGTGACAAATCCACAAGCGGGAATTTCTCCGGCAATTCAAAAAGTGGAAGTTCTTCTTTATTACAGTACGCGATAAGCTCCGGCAGAATCTGTCCCTCATTGATTCCAAGCGCTGCAATCCCATAATCGACCATGCTTGTAATCAGCGCCATCAGTTTATTCTTATCCTCCGTCACATCAGGATTCGTCAGCACCACGAACTCGTCGCCATGAATATAATCTTCAACATGATACTCGTTCTTAACACACTGCAGGCAGTCCGCAAAATATATCCACCTTATCGTGTTCTTCATGCCCGCAGCTCCTGCCTTCATATTCAGAACATTATTTAGTTGTGGAATTCTTGTCATATCTTCGCAATTCATGTTGTCACCTACCTAAGTTAGATTACTAACCATCTTAAATAATTCTCTTACATCTTTCCCATTATGTAAAATAACAATATTTTCTAATCCATTTTTTTCAATATATTTTTCTGCATCATGTGTAAAACCTGATGTAGACACAATAATTCCTCTATTTATTTTATCATTAACAATCGTACTATGAAATTCTTTAACACAGGATACTCCAATTTTCCCCCTCCTATTTTTACACTGTACATAGCTTATCGTTTTGCCCCAGATATCATTCTGTTTAATTATTATATCTTTTCCACCATCCCTAGTCATTTTGGTATGCTCAACATTATATTTTTTTCTTCTATATGCCTCTAACATCAATATTTCAAAATCAAACCCAGATATGTCATATATATCATCATAATTTTCAAAAAAATAATTATACACCTTATTAAATGCCAATTTTTTATACAATTTAAAAATCGGATTATTGTTAAATGTTCCATCACTATTAATATGCTTCTTTGAAATATCTCCTATTAATTCAATAATTCCATATATATCGTTAGTTAGCAATATAAATAGTCCAAACATGTAATTTGTCATATGAGACAAACGCTCTTCTCTTTTATAATTATATGTTTCCACACATATTCCATCATCATTTCCATATAAAATATAATCTATCTTCATATCAAACAGTTCACCTTTTATGTTAATAATTCATCTCAAAATGCTGGTAATCTTTTGCATGTTCCCAGTCGCCGCCCCACTCAAATCCATGCTGCATAAACACCTTGTAGCACAAATCGTCATGGTCAATCTTATGTGGGAATTCAATGCTTCTGTCCGTATACTTTTCAGCATTGGCAGGCTCTACATTTCTTCTGCCATCAACATTTTTCACATAAGGATTATAAAGCGTGTTGATGTCAACCGCCAGCCCTAACGCATGCTTTGACAGCTTCGTCGAATAGGAAATGTACCTGAAATTAAACGCTGAAGAATTATTATCCCTCATCGACTTCTCGTCATCAGCATCATATTCATCAATAAGTCTGATTTTTTCAATCTCATAACCAGCCTCGTAAAGCTGCTTAAATATATCAAGCACATCATCAGCAATCAGCCTGTTCACAACCAGCTCTCCTATGTGCGTTTTCCCATCAAATCCGACATGCAAAACTTTAAGATACCGCAAATCTTCTCTTGGCACGGTGCAGTTGTCCTTAAATGATTTCCCCTGCATCTTTGCAAATATGTCGTCTGGAATTGGTGATATGGTAAATGGTTGGGTGTTCATGTACTTGCTCCTTTATTTCTGATACTCACATTATGTTATTCTGCAATTCTTACATATGCAGAATGCAGGCTTCTATTTTTGTTCTTTGGCTTGCCCTTAGCGATGTGATTTTAACATATCCTTTGGGTTTCTTTGCATTTGCAACAAAAGAATAGTAACTGTGTTGAAGTTGATTGCGTAATACCTATAAGTATTACTTACTCTCTCAACATCTTTCCTGCAAATGGCGTTATTTGACTATCATATGAATTTACACTACTCTCAAACTGTAAAATCATTCTTGTTTTATCTGCTCTGGTTTGACTATCATATGAATTTACACTACTCTCAAACTAAAGGGAAGAATCAACCGAGCGAGATGAGTTTGACTATCATATGAATTTACACTACTCTCAAACTCCAGTGATAATGCTAATTTTTCGCATATTGTTTGACTATCATATGAATTTACACTACTCTCAAACTAAAGGGAAGAATCAACCGAGCGAGATGAGTTTGACTATCATATGAATTTACACTACTCTCAAACTAAGCAGATAACAGTTGTTGAGAAGAATCGGTTTGACTATCATATGAATTTACACTACTCTCAAACATATAAATTGGTCGGATATGGAGCGACATTGTTTGACTATCATATGAATTTACACTACTCTCAAACCTCAAATCCGATTCTCACCGAGTAAACATGTTCCTACATAACATGGGTACATTCATAATGATAACATTTTTATTCTAACTTTTAATAATAACACACATATCTTTATCTATAATGGTTACTTTTTCCTCCTCAATAATATCATTACTATCGTGGTTTTCAATTAACAATAAGTATATTTTCTCATAAAACATTTTCTTATACAGCAACTTTAATTCATCTTTTGTAAAATATGATTTTATGTTGACTAAAACAAATACTTTCTTACCAAACACCTCACTAATTACACATATGTAATCAATCAGTTTCTCCAATAAATTCTCAGGATTAGTCTCAAATTTAACATCTAACTGTTTAAAAAGGTCAGTAACATCACCTTCTTGATTACATTGCAATATATACGGCATATTATCCATTACATTAGATACCATGCCCAACATAGATGAATATAATATTCTCCACTCATTCAGCATTTCGCTCTCAACCACACTCTTTTCCATAACAGAATACAGTTTTGTTAAAACTCTTTTTTGATTAAGGTCTGTGGCAAATGGATCTATTATCAATTCTAATTTTTTTGAAAATGGTAATATTTCTCCATTATCTGATAAAATCCAGCCTGAATCATTATCTGAAAGCTGTTCTTTCAATTCACTGACAAAATCTGTGAATTTTTCCTGTTTCTCTAATATTAAGACAGCAACCCTCCCTTCTTCTAACTCTATTGGACATTCAAATTGTTCTTTTACAATCTTCACAATACTATTAACCTCCTATCATCATCCAATGTAGAATTAGTATTTTCTCCTACTATTATCTCCATTTTTGAATATTGTTTCTCAGTAAGTGTTAATATCTGCACCAATCCCTGCGGTGGCTTATTCTTCTTTACATTAGAGACAATTCCATCAACAACAGTAGCATTCAAAGCTAGCTTGCAGTATATAGATTCTTGCATCATCAGAAAACCGCTTTTAATTAAAAATTTCCTAAATTTATTATATTCTCTTATCTGAGATGATGATAAGACGGGTAAATCAAACATTACTATTACTCTCATATATCTATAACTCATTAGAATAAAACCTTATTAAAGACACATCATTATCATTAATAGCATCAAATACACTTTTACAATATATTTTTATTGCATTTACAACATAGTTTCTTTTTCCATCAATTGTAACCTCCTGATTAAGTATATTGACAAGTTGTAACTTTTCTTCTTTCTCAAGCTTTTCTGGTTTCATTTCATATACTTTTCTATCAACAAGTATTCTGAATGGCTCCATTAAGTCTGAACCGAGGTTAAACTGATTAAACATATTATCATGAAACAATCCCAACTGTGTAATATAACCATTAGATACTATTTCTCTGTTGAAAGTTGATAATATTATTCCATATCCATAATTCAATGCTGCATTAATAGGTATATCTAAACTCCTTGAAAAATCCATGCCAAACACTGCGTTAAAATATACCTTTGCAGCATGACCTTCTCGATTAGTTGTATCTCCTGGCTGAATCTCCTTTAAATATTCAGCCAGCATTACATTTTCTTTTTTACCTAAATCTTCTAAAAATCTTTGTTGATTTCTAATTTTTTCTGAGACTATTTCTGTCCACATCATTTTCTTAATTTCAGCAGTCCACCCAACCTGTTGCCTTACTTTTGCACTTGTATCATGGCTTCCATAGTAGCTTACTAATTCTGATGACGGATTTCTTTTTTCATCACAAAATATAACTTTTATTTTTCTCTTAGTAAGTTCACTAAGAAGCCCGACAGTCAGAGATACAGCTGTTGATTCTACTATAAGCATTGATATTTCGCTCAAATGTATCTTAGTTATCTCTGACTGTCTGACTATCATGTAATCCATTTTGTACTCAAGTTTAGCACTATTAGATATGACTACTATACGCCAGCTCATATATTAAGCAGGTCCGTCTCCTGCTTAAACAATCCCGTAACTGATTGATTAACAATTATAACATTGTTACAAGTTGATATAATTTTATTCTTTTTTATTATACCAGTAGCTTTTGCCTCTCCAAGCATACTTAAATCAGCTCCCATAATAGGTTTACATTGAAACAAATGTAATATTTCATTTAAAACTATACATTGACATTCTACTGATAATTGTTCAAATATTTCTCTTTTGTTTTTTAATTTATCAACAGGATTAGCTGGTCTTTTGCTATATATTGTATTGGTTAATTTATCAATAAACGTATCGTAAATTCTTATATTGCTCTCCTGTGTTAAACCATCATACTCTGTAACTGGAAGATTTTGTTTCTTATCCTTCCTTTGAGAATTCTTTTGGATATATTTCTCAAGCTTCTTCAAATATCTTTCTTGTTCTTGTGATACCATTAATTGTACAGCACATTGTAATATTAACTGCTTTCCTGTAGAGCCTCTAAGCAAAACAGGAAAATCATCTATGATCAAATATGTATTTTTCCGTATCTGAGATATCACTACCTTTGGATTCTTTAATCCATACACATTCTCAAAATATTCCATACAACTATTTGAATCATTTAAAAACTGATTTTTCATAAATAAAGGTACGGACTCTATACTTCTTTGTTTATTACCCTTTTTATCTTCTGATTCAATAAGAGTAAAAAATGCTGGTGTTATTGATTTGTATCCTCCATATATGTTTACATCTCGTCCTTTTTTTACTGGCATACTGGCATTTTCATCTTTACCTACCAATTGTTGATTAAACAAACCTCCATTTTGACCTCTTTTAATGGTTGTAACCTGCTGTGTATATTGTATATCCCTCTTGTTTATATTTTTCAACACATCCCTTAGTGTTCCATTATTACCTCTTTTCCATATAACTTTGTCATTCTTAATAAGGTCATAATTAAACATTTGATTAAGACTATATTCAGCATTTCTATTCTTCTTTAACCATTGTAATGGATTGTTAGTGAATTTTTCAAAATATACATTTCCTACAACTATATTAAGATATGCATCTTTTGCATGATGATAGTCATTTAAAGAGCGCACTTTTGTTATCTTAACATTATCCATATTCTTGAAATCTGAAACCAGATTAGCCTTCACATATGCCACTTTTGAATCTGGATACATTCTATTAAATAATCCAATTACAATTTTACTTGACTGCCTTGCTTCAACCAACTGCCTATTAATAAAACTTGCAAGTTCTTCATCAGTAAGTGAATCTTTTCTCATCAATCTATAATACTTTTCTTGTGAAATAAACCCCTTATTTAATAATTCCTTCCAGAAACCGTGCCTGTCTTTCTGTATTTCACTCGAAATCATTCCATTGCTTTTTTTAGCATTAAGTTCTCTTTTTACCAAAACAAGATTATCCAACGAATCGTCTTTTGTCTTTGATTGCGGATAAATGTGATCTCTATCATAAACATTTGCATCTGACAACCTTGACAAATCTATAGGTTCTCCCGAATACATGCATCTACCCATCTGTGTATAATACAGATATAATTTAATACTGTGAAAATCATCCTCTGGTCGTTGTTCTAATTCTTTTTTCCAATCCTTTGATTCGTCTTTACAACTTTCATACAAGCTTATTAATCTATCTTTTCGGGATACTGTACGCTTCTTTTCGCCAGCTCCTCTTGCAACTTCTACAAATATTTTAGCAGGCTCTTTTCCCATAATTTTTCTTATCTCTTCAGAAATTAATATAACCTGCCATACTGCTCTCTTAATAGAAGGCGAAGCAGCAATATCTTCAACAATATCCTTATATGAAATAGTCGCTATTTCTTTCATATTTTTATTGTTAATATTTTCTATTGTCTCTGAAAATGTATATTTCTGTCCTAAAAGCTGCATTAAATTATCCTGCGTGTCTCTCAGCGCACCTATTACCGTCCTAATCTCTCCGGTTTCTTTATCAGCACCTTCTATTTCACCCAGAAACTTTCTTGAGAGTCTTCCCCAGCCTTGATATTTTAATCTACTGACTTTTTTAATTTCTTCATCTGATATCTGATTGTCATCATACTGTTTTCTGATAACTCTTTTTAAGATTGATATTTCATCACCATATACTGTAATCCATAAAATTATCTGTTCCACCATAATCTTAACAGAATAATTATCAATCTTATCTCCCAGTATTTTTTTAAAATCAAGATATGAAGACATCGAACTTTTAAAATTTATATCAAATCCGGTGATTTCCTCATCGTCATTTATCAATCCTTCACTTTTTAAATACTCCCTTAAATTCCTACCTGTAACCTTCTTTTTCTTTTTAAACAAATTTTCGATAATGTCTTTTTTCAATTCAACATTCATTTTATTCGCACCAATTTTGACATTATTCAATTCATTTAACACATTAAACTCCTCATAAAGAAGTGCATGTTTTGGCAAAACATCTTCTCCAATGAGATATGTACATTTATTAGTCATTTTTCTAATAAATTTTTCTGCAGAAGCATCTTTATCTACTTTATTGTCAAAATTCCATGGTGTAATCTTACCATCAGATTTTCTTACCATCCAAGAATTAGTATTATTATAACTATTCAAAGGTCCCACATAGTATGGAACTCTAAACTCAAATATTTTAACAATCTTATCTGATACAGATAAACCATCTGCATCTTTTACACTCAAGAATGGCATATATTTTTCTGCTTTTGCTAAAATATCTTTTAATTCAATTTCTTGCACTTGATATGGTATCACTCCATTATCCTTTGATACCTGAATAGGAAGTATAGTATCTGCCTGAATTTCTTGTTCTATGAATTCATATTCAGACTGATTACTGACCGTCTTTTCTATCTTTCCCAATTGACCCTTTAAATTTTTTATAAAATCTTCTCTATTGCATCTTTTTATATTCTTTTTGTTTCCGTTAGAATTTACAAATCCTACATATGCACAATAATTACTTTTTCCTTCATCAACGAAAAATTCTTTATAGACTTTATGATTTTCCTTAAATAATTGTTTTAAAATTCTCAAATCTTCTTTGTGCTTATCATATAAATTAACCTTTGCAACTGACAAATATGATTTTCCATTTATTTCCCCATCATCTAGGATGTCTGCTAATATCGCCCAATCGTATACACATTTTATAATATCAATAACACCACATCGTTCACCTAATACATCTTCTAATTCAACCCGAAGCGTTTCATAAGATGATTCAGAAAAAGATATACTTGGCTTATCTATTTCTAATAAAGATTCATCATCAAATATATCAGCTACTTTTGCTTTCATTCCAGAAATAAGTGTAACTATTGACTTTATCTGTTTATTACTCTTATCAACATTTAATTCATTAAATATTTCATTGCATTTATCTCTTTTTGATTTCTTCTTATCTTTAAGAATTTCAGCTATTTTTTCTTCTGAATGACATACTAATTCTATTTCAAACTCATCTCTTAAGCATATCTTTAAATTATCAAATACAGAATGAAAAGATGTTGCGTTATTGACTGAACCTTGAAACAAAAAATGTCCCCTGTGCTTAACTATATGATGTACAGCAAGATATAACAGTCTGACGTCAAATTTCCTATCTTCCATAAGTAACGCTTTTCTTAAATGATATATTGTTGGAAATTCAGAATAATAATCAATATCAGAATAATCGTCATCATTAAACAATGTATATTTTTGTCCATTCGTTTTATCCGTTAATATCAATGGGCTTTCTTTCATTTTTACAAAAAAAGATTGATCAACTTTAGATATTTCTTCAGAAAACAATTCCTGTAAAAGCTGTATTCTCCATGCTCGTCTTTGAAGTCGTCTTCGACCACTTCTGAATGTTCTTCTTTCAGCTGCAGTCTGAGCTTCGTCAAACAACCTGCTTCCCCACATGTTTTTTCCATTAAATTTGAGGATATTATAATTTTCATCTGTTACAGCATATCCCACAGATTCTGTTCCAATATCTAATCCTAAATAATAATCTTGTTCCCTTCTACTTTTCATAATGTACCTCTCTTTTTTAGTTGACTATAAATAAAATATGTTTTATAATGTATTTGTTCATAAGATTGACTATCATATGAATTTACACTACAAGTTCAAATAAAGATTTTTCCAAATCGTTCGAAAGAACCATCCACAGTGTGGATATTTAAAAAGGCTTTTTAAGCCTTTATTTTTTTCTATTGAAATTATACAATATTTACTGTCCAATAAACATCCCTCTTATCCCAAACTTTTGTTCTTTATTCATATTGATTAGTTAATCTTTTTATTTCTTCTTTCATCATATCAACCACCGATTGTGGTCCTAATATTGTTACCCCTTCACCCAGACCTATAACCCATGCAAGAAATTGTCGGCTTACGGATACCTCTACATTTGTCACAAAATGTTCTTCATCTAAGCGAACCATTGATACATCTTTTCCAAATCTGTCAATCATTACACCTGCAAGTGAATTATCACATTTGATATGTACATATTCTTCTTTACCACCATACATTCCAAACATTTTTCTTGCATATGCTGCCATATCAAAATTATTAAAGCTCTTTTTCCCTTCTCTAAATTTTTTTATTGATTTAATATGTAGCATTTTGTCAACTCTGAAATGCTTTATTATATGTTCTACACTATCATAAGCAATAAGATAATAATTCTCATCATCCCATGACAATGACCATGGACTAACTTTATACCATATACCATTATGTCTTAATTCCATCTTTTTATCTACATTCCATTGAAAATATTGAAATGTTATTTGAAAATTATCTGCTATAGCCGAATGAATCCTATCAACATTATAATAAATACTTTCATTCATAGTTTTCACTCTACCTGCAACAAATACCTGACGTTGCAACTGGATTGCTTCGTATCTGCTAGCAAATGCTTCAATCTTTTTAATTAAATCATTTGATTTCTTTTCGGTTATAAATTTGGCTGACTGGACAGAATCTACAAGCAATTTAAGTTCAGCTAATTCAAACTGTCTGTTACCAATATGATAAGAATATGTTCTATCTTCCTTTGTCCCAATTATATCTAATCCATATAATCTTAAACTCTCTATATCATTATAAAGGCTTTTTCGCTCTGCACTTATATCATATAACTTTAACTTAGTCTTTATTTCTTCCATTGTCAGACTATGTGTTTCATCTGTATATTCTAATAATATTTTCATAAGATACATAAGCTTTAATTTTTGATTTGACGATTTAGCCATAACACCTCCCATTTTTTCTAACACATTTGCATTTTATATAATTATCCCCCTTTTCTCCTCTCCCTTCAACATCTTTTTTACGACAAAATTCGACAAACCATATTATCTTTAATCCCCCAACCCTTTCCATTATTATTTCTCCCGACCTATATTATATTTTTATTAACTACCCCAATGATGAAGGTGATTTATTAAATTAAAGAAAAATAGTTTTTTCGCAGCCTGCCGTTTAAATTGCTGGTGGGCGTTATTGACGGCTCTGACAATTAATATGTTTCTTTGACATATGTAAAGTGCTATAATCAGCACATGAATACACGCGCCTGGGGCGCAGAAATGAGGTAACATATGCCATTTATTAATTCTAAGATAAGTACTTCTCTAACAGAAGCACAGGAAACTGAAATCAAAACACGTTTAGGTCAGGCTATCCAGACAATTCCTGGCAAGTCAGAAAATTGGCTCATGGTCGGCTTTGAGCCTGACTACAAGCTCTACTTTAGAGGAAGCAATGCCGAGCCTATGGCTATGGTCGAGGTCAGCGTTTACGGCAGTGAGAATCCATCTGCCTTTTCTAAACTCACTGGCCAGATATGTGACATTTTTAAAGATGTTCTTGGAATTGAACCAGATCATGTATATGTAAAATATCAGGCTGTTTCTAACTGGGGCTGGAATGGAGATAATTTCTAATATGCATTAATAAGCGGGACACTCTTTTATGAATGTCCCGCTTATATATTTTCTAAAATTCTTTTCTTTCCATAATCCGCACACTAATTGCATAAGAGAGTAAAAAAGCACTTAATACATTTGTCTTTACCAGCTTCGCAAATGCAATCAACGATGCCGTAACCGGCAGAAACACCAATACCACAGGAATCTGGGAAGCCATGTATCCAAACCTTTCCATTGTTATTTTTCCCAGCCTATATTATAATTTTTATTAACTACACCAATGAAGGAGATTTATTAAATGAAGAAAAATAGTATTTTTCGCAGCCTGCCGTTTAAATTGCTGGTGGGTGTTATTGCTGGCGTCCTGGTGGGACTGCTGTTAAGTTCAACTGATGGCAATTCATTTTCACGCGCCATTTTGAATATCGTTGTAACTCTGAAATATATTCTCAATCAGATAATTAATTTCTGCATACCGCTGATAATCATTGCATTTATTGCACCTTCGATTACTCAGATGGGTAAAAATGCATCAAAGCTTCTTCTGATTGCAGTTACAATCGCATATACATCATCAGTTGGTGCTGCATTTTTCTCTACAGCATCCGGATATCTTTTGATACCACATTTGTCAATATCCTCTACTGCTGATGGATTGAAAGAGCTTCCGGCTGCGGTTTTCGAATTATCAATCCCACAGATAATGCCTGTTATGAGCGCACTTGTGTTCTCAATTATGATTGGACTTGCTGCCGCTTGGACAAAAGCAGAATTGATTTCAAATATTCTTGAAGAATTCCAGAAAATCGTGCTTGCGATAGTTTCAAGAATCATGATACCGATTCTTCCATTTTTCATCGGACTTACTTTCTGCGGACTCTCATACGAAGGTTCAATAACAAAGCAGGTTCCTGTGTTCCTGAAAATCATAATTATTGTATTAATCGGACATTACATTTGGATGACTCTGCTTTACACAATCGCAGGATTGTATTCTAAGAAGAACCCGATTGAAGTAATCAGACATTACGGTCCTGCATACCTGACATCAATTGGAACAATGTCATCTGCTGCCACACTCGCAGTTGCACTCCAGTGTGCCGGCAAATCAAAGGTTTTGAGAAAGGACATGGTCTCTTTTGGAATTCCTTTGTTTGCAAATATACATTTATGTGGCTCAGTGCTGACAGAGGTATTTTTCTGCATGACTGTATCAAAGATTTTGTATGGCACTATTCCATCAGCCGGAACTATGATTCTGTTCTGTGTGCTTCTCGGAATATTTGCAATCGGCGCACCTGGCGTACCTGGCGGAACAGTTATGGCTTCGCTCGGACTTATTACCGGCGTGCTTGGATTTAACGACACTGGAACTGCCCTTATGCTTACAATATTTGCACTTCAGGACAGCTTCGGAACAGCCTGCAATGTAACAGGCGACGGTGCGCTCACACTTATCCTGACTGGATATGCAGAGCGCCACGGCATCAAAGAAGGTACTGACAATTAATATATTTCTTTGACATATGTAAAGTGCTATAATCATCACATGAATACACGCGCCTGCGGCGCAGAAATGAGGTAACATATGCCATTTATTAATTCAAAGATAAGCACTTCTCTTACAGAAGCACAGGAAACTGAAATCAAAACCCGTTTAGGTCAGGCTATCCAGACAATTCCCGGCAAGTCAGAAAGCTGGCTCATGGTCGGCTTTGAACCTGACTACAAGCTCTACTTCAGAGGAAGCAATGCCGAGCCTATAGCTATGGTCGAGGTCAGCGTTTACGGAAGTGAGAACCCATCTGCCTTTTCTAAACTGACTGGCCAGATATGTGACATTTTTAAAGATGTTCTTGGAATTGCACCAGATCATGTATATGTAAAATATCAGGCTGTTTCTAACTGGGGATGGAATGGAGATAATTTCTAATATGCATTAATAAGCGGGACACTCTTTTATTTATGAATGTCCCGCTTAAATATTTTTTTCTAAAATTCTTTCTTTTCCATAATCCGGACACTAATTGCATAAGAGAGCAGTATGAGAAGTACTGTCACTACCACTGCAATTCCTGCAAGTATCCAGCCATTCATTTGGTTTAAAAATGAAAAGGCACTTAATACATTTGTCTTTACCAGCTCCGCAAATGCAATGACAGACGCTCCCATTACACCACATGCCCCCGAAATGACTACTCTGCTCTTTTCTACTCCGGATACTAGCTGCAGCGGAATCAGCAATGCAATCAACAATGCCGTAACCGGCAGAAACACCAATACCACAGGAATCTGGGAAGCCATGTCTACCGGCATCTGCTGTTTCATTTCTAGGATCATGTAAAGTCCCGCTGCCACAAGCCATGAAACCGTTCCTCCTGTAAGACAGAAAAAATATTTTTCCCTCACATACGTTTCTGCATCAATCGGCAAAGTCATCAAAAATCCATATCCTTTATCAAGCTCGTCATAAGTAACTGTATTTATCAGAAGAATACTGATTGCAAACGGTAACCACCCCAGGATAACCGCTTCATTCTGTAATCCTATCACCACTCCAATGATAAGAAGGAAAATTAATGCCTGTTTATTACACCAAATTAACCGGAAATCTTTTTCTACTAATCCTGCCATTATCTGTACCCTCCCGTCATCATAAGAATTAATTCATCAATTCCGCCCTGCTCCACCGCAGTCTGCGGATAATTTTCCTGATAAAATCTTCTGTCATTAGTAAAGCAGGCATAACCATAAGTTTCTTTCTGTACTTTTATGACTGCTGTCTTGTCTAATGTCCTGTATTGTTCCTCATTCACCTTCAAAATACCATACTGCTCTAAAATAACATCTGTGTCCTCATGCAAAATGATTTTTCCGTCATGAATGAGATAAATGTCGTCACAAAGTGACTCCAAATCTGTGGAAATGTGCGATGTAATCAATATTGTGCGCTTCTCGTCCTGCGCTATATATTCCCGTAGCAAATCAAGGATTTCATTCCTTGCCTCCACATCAAGCCCTGCGGTCGGCTCATCTAAAATCAACAAATCAGCTTTATGGCTGATTGCTGTCAGCACCCTCAGTTTTGCTTTCATACCTGTGGAAAATTCTTTTAATTTCTTCTTCCGTGGAAGCTTTAAAGCCTCACATTTTTGGTCAAAAAAATCCTTCTGGAAATCAGGATACATTTTAGCAAGGATATGCCAGACATCTTCCACCGTAAATTGTGAACTAAAGCCTGCCTCCGTCAAAGATACTCCGATTTTCTGCTTTACCGCAGCCGGAAGCTCTCCACCTTCGTTACCAAACACACAAATCTTTCCAGCATCCGGCTTTACCAGTCCAAGTATCAGTTTAATTGCCGTACTTTTTCCTGCGCCGTTTTTTCCTACAAACCCTGTAATTCTCCCCTCTGGTATTTCCAAGGATAGTTCCAGTTCAAAGTCCTTATATTTTTTTCGGACATTCTGCATTGTTATCATAATTCGCCTTTCTATTTCTCATCAAGTATGAGCTTTACAACCTCTAAGATTTCTTCTTTCTCCATCCCAATTGCCACTGCCCGGTCAATGGCTTTGTCAAAGTCCTCTTCCACAGCAATTCTTCTCGCCTCCGACGCAAGCTGTTTATCCGAAGCAGTCACATATGTTCCCTTTCCGTGAACAGTCGTAACAAAGCCTTCCTCTTCTAACTTGTCATAAGCTTTCTTTACAGTCAGCGCGCTGATGCGAAGTTCCCCTGCAAGCGTCCTCACAGACGGAAGTGCCTCTCCCTCTTTTAATACAGACTGGATAATCTCTGACTTTATCTGCTCCATAAGCTGTTCGTAAATCGGAACCATGGAAGAATGATTTAATATAATATGCATATTTTTGTTTTCTCCTTTGTGATAAACAGTATATAACAGTTGATGTGTGTTGTCAACTGTTGTATACTGTTTACTACAGGATTTTATTGTTCTGCTCTTATGAGCAAAACAGGGAAGGTGGAATTGGGAGAGTTTTTGATATGTAAAAGGAGAGTCACTTTTATCAATGTGCCTCTCCTTTATTATCAATTTTCCCTACATTCATTTATTCTTTGTATTATCAATTATATCTTTGAAAGAAGATATCATATCTATCATCTTACTCATCTTTTTTGCTTTTTTTCTTGCTATTCTTCTAGAGTCTCCAGATACTATTGAAAAATGATATGTAAATTCTTCACAAACTTTCTTGATTGCCAACCCAATAAAAGCCACTATCAAAGGGCCTATAATATACGGACCAACTATAATAAATGACTGATACATACCATTCATAAATGATTTATACATCAGTTCTCCAATATTCACCATATTCTAATTACCTCCCTTATTATCAAAATTTATTACCTGTAAATACTTCTCTATCAATTTCGGCTGTATCAACGGATATGTCCAGTTCTTAGGCATCTCGTCCATAAAAACGACCTTCTCCATTTCGCTATGTAATTCTTTCTCAAACTCTGTTATCTCTGCAAAACAAAGAAGTCCAAATGTTTCTTCACCGGTATCATTTACTCTAGTCTTACCTGTCACCGAATATACGCATATTGGTTTTATCTCAAATTTGATAGCTCCAGTCTCTTCCTGCAACTCCCTTTTAGCTGTTTCAAAAATATCCTCCCCATCTTCTCTATGCCCTCCCGGCACTTCATATGTATCTCTTTCTTTATGCTTGCAAAATACCCACTTGCCGTTACTCTGTGAGATAATTACTGCAAATTTCAATAGTTCGTCATTAACTGTATCATAAAATTTTACTTCCAAATTATCCATTAGTATACCTCCAACTCATTACCCTCCCACAAATATTCCAAAACTAGAATCATTTGATAAAACAAATGCCGGAAGCCCGCATAAATACAGGCTTTCGGCATTTTTATTCATTATTCAAACTTTTTTCTAGTTCAATTTTTATTATAAAGCTGTTATTTTCTTATATGATTCTAGTGTTGAACATATAAATATCTATATCTCCTTTACTTTGTTTCCATAGTAATCTCATTCTCCATATTCATTTCTAAATGCACTACTCGCTTATTTGTTACTATCTCTAGTTTATTCAGATTGTAATACGCCATTTCTTTTACCTGTGAATCAACCTCTTTAACATTATCTGTGTCTAAAAGATTCCCATCATCATTACCAAGAATATTATTAATTGCTCCTTCATCATCTTGCGGAATATCAAATAAATCTTCTGTATCTATCTGACTATTTACATTATGTTCTCTATACAACAAATAACCAAGAAAAGCCACCATTGGTCCTGTAACCAACATTGCTATTGCAACAGGACTATTTTTGGTGATTCTCTTAAGTTTAATCTGCGTGTCAGATTCTTCCCCGTTTTTATACATTTGATCCGCATTAATAATTTCCATATAATGTCCATCTGAATGATAAACTCCTACAACTGGTCTATCGAAGCGATTGTATGTATATGTAAATTTTTTTTGACTATCTGCCATCATTTTTTTAAATTTTTTTCTACTTCTTTCTAAACATAAATCTTTTTGATTTTCAAGAGTTTTAATTATCATATCTTTCTTATTAATATCTGGAGATATATGTCTTTCAAATACATCACAAACCTGATTCTTGGCACCTTCTAATAATATCTCATAAGCTTGTTCTATTGATTCCTTAAATAAAATATCATAACTATCAGCTAAATAAATATTTCTAATTCTGCATTTTAAATATTTATTTGTTATAGAATTAATTTTTTTATAAAATTCAAAAAGACAATTCATTCTAAAAATATCTTCATTGGGTTCCATCGAAATCAAACGTCCTAAACTATACATTTTTACTATATCTTTTTGTTTTCCCCAAAATTTATTCCCATTTTCAAAATATGTTTTATAATTTGTAGAAATTAAAAATGACTTGTCAGTTACAAATATATCTTTCTTTTCCACTCCCTCATTTATTAAATTATTGATTATAGATAGAATTACAAATTTGTTATTTACCATCGTCATAGTATCTAATGTTTTTGTTATCTGCCAATTAGACATATTAATGTCTGTAGCACTCTTTAATACTACTTCATACTTTTCTTCGCTCGAATACATCTTATTTCCCCTTTCCATTTTCAATGTCTTTTATCTTTATTTCTGTAGCCCATTGTCCTGCAAATGTAAAAAACAGTGCTAACAACAATAAAACATTGGTATCTAATATACTCATCAATTTTTTCAAAAATATAAAATTTTTTAAATTTGGGAACATTACTATTACTAATAATGCACAAATCTCCATAATAAATGTAATTCCTTGTGCAATTCGATTTTGCTTTGCAAAAGTATCAACAGCCATTGAAGCACTTAGTATTAATGCCGCCAATGTGAATGCAAAATTAGTTTCTTCTGTTATCTCAACTATATTCATCATATACATAAACAACATAATTATTATAACAATCATAAATGATAGTCTATATTTATTTTTCATTGCCTTTACACCTCCATAACACTATCACAATTTCTATTATATTCAAAAAATGCACGAAAAACAATGTATGTTTTCTAATTTCAAAAATGCACCCGTTTCCGGGTGCATTCTCTCATCTACTGTTGTTCAAGATATAAGTCATCCAGCCTATTACGGCATATCATTCTTTTCATAAGGAAAGCGTCCAAATGTCTGAAATTATACCTCATATCCTTTGCATCCTCATCAAAAGTGCCACTCTATTAAGATTTGTATCTTCGATCAATTTAGTGGTTACCCATCCTTCTGACTTCCACACATCTATACTTATCAGAAACCCACATTATCACCAAATCTAAAATCCCGTGAGACTATCTTCAAAATGTACTTTAATATCAGTTAGGACACCAGAATGAATGCCAAATTTACTGTCATTTACTTACTTAATTTTCCATTCTCCACCATTATCCGGACCTTTTCGTTCTATGATACCTTTATCCTTTAATTCTGATATATATCTAGCAATTGTTCTATCCGTGACATCTAAGGCTATTCTTAATTCATCAATAGAAATATTCGGGTTTTCCGAAATCATTTTTAGGATCTCACATGCTTTAGCAAGCTTTTTCTTAGAATACTCTGGCATTAACTTCTTAATTTTTTCTTCCGAAATTTCTATGACATTTTCTATGACATTTTCTATGACATTTTCATTTGCTTGTGTTGCATAACTAGAACCATAGTTCAGATTATATAAAGTCAATATAAAATCATCATTATCTGCCTCAAATACCGGCATCTTAGTCTCATCAAATTCAACTTGTCCCTCGTAGTCTGCCAATATTTTCTTAAACCCACTACCTCTACGCTCCATGTATTTCAAACGGCTGAATATATCAGCTAATATCGGATTTCTTCGCTTTGATGGAATTTTTAATAAATCTTTTCCTTCTAGAGATATTCCGCTTACCATTCCACCCGGTGAATATATTTCGATTCTGTCATCAAACATATCTATATGAACTTCACTGCCTATCTCCATATAATTTCTATGAATCAATGCATTTACTACACCTTCCAGTACTGCACGATCCGGATAATCTGGCATTTCAATTCTGCCGTCACCTACCTTACGCCATGCTTTCTTGGAATTATTTCTGACAAAATCTGTTCCTGCCTGTAATAGTGTGACAAGACTTCCCGTATATTCCTTATCATCAAGTGCATCTACAATTCCAGATGCCTTCGTAAGTCCATTCCATCTTGTACAAAATAATCTGGAATGACGAACCGGAGATTCATCTGCTAGAAGTGCTCCTGCATTCGTCAGATTGCCTTTCTCATCAATCAAACCAAAAGATTCATAATCTGTATCTTCAAATGCATTTCCTGTTCTTTGCCTGTACACCGATTTTAATTTTGTGAAAGACATATTGCTAAAATCATATCTTGACCTCAGACTATCATAACTTTCACCACTTCCACGAAGTACCAACTCTCTTAACTGTGAAGGTGTTGCTGGAACACTTTCATTTCCTATACGCATAAATGCAATAAGTTGCCCATCACCCTCATAATAGTATGGAGTCTGCTGCCCTTTCATAACTTCTACAATAACGAATGTCTTGTCATTATCTTTTTCAAATGAAAGCTTAAACTCTGGTATCGGATTAAGGTGTGTTTTAATTATCTCACTAATTTTTTCTGCATCTCCTTCAGCATCCGAAAGACCAACCAACGCATCATCATTTGCCACACCAAATACCAGCTTACCACCATAGCAATTTGCAAATGCACTTATACTCTTGCACCAGCTTTTGGGTTTCTTTGTCTCAAGTGCAACCTTTTTATCGTAATCTGTGGTTTCGCCGATTAGCTGCTTTATATCCATAGTTCTCACCATCCTTCTACATTAAACAAGTGCCTATTTACATCACATGGGTAACAAAGCTTCTTTTGTAATTCCCTTTGCTTCCAATTGTTTCATTATCACATTTTTTAATCTTGCAGGAATGACCACCTTTACCAAAAAATTACCTCCGTCCAATTCTTTAGGAGCTTCCGGCTCATGCGGGCACAATATATTATTCCCCGCATTAACACTTGTTCTCATTTTATCAATCGGAGTTTCAAATTTCACACCACAAACATATAAACACCCTTTTTGTCTTTGTATTCTCATATTTCCCAAATACGGATTGCGTGGTTGCATAATCATAAAACCATGATCCAAATAAGAAACTAAATCAGTATAGAAATCCTTTTTATAAGTACAATTGTCTTTCAATTCCGGATATTTCTGCAAAAGTATCTCTGCATATTCACTTACACTTATACGTTGCTTTTTAACATTAACAAGTTCACACTGTATCTTTATTCTTGTCCATTTAGGATCATACGGAGAATATGACCATATAAATATAGCCGCATCTTTTTCAATATTTTCACAACAAGCAAAAAACAATGCTACATTTATATCCATTGTAAAGTCAATTAATCTTGTAGCATGTATATAATGCTGATTATATGCCATTACTTCAAATAGTAAATCTCCAGATTCCAGTATACTCTCATCCACAGATGTATCTCTGCATATACTTGGAGTGATTTTCCAAGAAGAATCGCTTTGTCCTCTATAAAATGCCTGTAAGTAAGTTCGTTCATCACCTGGGTCACCTCTACCTGATCTTGGTAAATCATAGAACGAATTATAATCATTTGCAATTTTATATATCTGCGAAATATCTTCTACCATAATTTCCTGATAATCATATTTTTCTTCAAAATCTGACATATAGCCACCTCTGCTAAAACTTGCTAAATCAATCGTAACGCTCTATCCATCATTTTATATTCTTTTCTACTTATTATTGGCATATATACATCAACATAGTTATTCTCCGCCCATCGAAGTATCTCATCTAGATCAGCATACATCTCATTCTCTTTTTTATTATGTAACATACGATTATTGTTATTCTCAGCAACTGTTTCCTGCTGTCTACACCCAATATATATTTCTCGTGGCAAAACAAAATCTTTTATTATTCCTGATTTTCCAATATTAATATCATCTTTTATTACTATCCGCCATTCCTTTTCATGAATCCACTCATCTGACTTGGTTAATGTATTAGCCAATATGTTTCTTTCAGAACTCTCTTCTCGGTAAAATATTAATTTATCACTATAGATTACCGGCATACATTGGTATTTCTTAACAAGCTCATAAAGGTTATATCCTAAACATATTCCCTTGTGATCTGCCGCATAATATCCCCACATAGGAAATGAATTATTAACTTCAGAAAAACAAGCAACAAATAATGAACTTCTCAATGCTTCTGTTTTCCTATTTTCAGTTTCCTGTCTCATATATGTTTCCATAGCTTCTTTTCTCTGGCTCTTCGGATAACTGGCTTTCAATCCGCAATCAACTGTAACTAAACAATCATATGGATCGTTGAAATTAAATGCACTACTTAACCATAATTGATGATTTTCCAAATTTTGCAAATCCCTATTCAAACCTCTGCTATACCGATAAATCATTTGAGTCTTATCAATATTATCTAATATCACATTTCTTGCTTCTTGCATATTATTTAATGAAATCTGCTCTTTATAATCTGAAAACCATTCTTTGTTCATACACTTAGTTTCCTTTCACAATCTGTCTCATCCAACCATCATAAAATCTTTTGCAATTCAGGTTGAATGAGACCCGTTTAAGCTAAAACTTTGCTTTTCCTTCCATAATGTCTGTTCCTTTAAGCATTTCGTATTTCATAGAACTCTCTACTGCAACCTCCTCTGCCGCTGCTCCTTTCGCCTTTACTACTGGATCATCTATCATATTGTCACCTTTTACTTCCAAAATCAAATAACTTCCATCGTCCATTTTTACTAAGAAATCTGGATAATACTTCCTTAATCTATTCGATTCCGGATCAATATATGGAACATAAAAATCTGTCTGGTCAGCAGTAAACATTCCCGTGAAATAAGCTTTTTTTACGTGCTCATTTGCAAGCAACTGTAAAAATAATTGTAACTCAGGCTTCGAATCAAAAACATATGTATCTGCGTGAAAACTCTTGTCTTTATTTTTCACAACAACAGAATCCTCTGAATTCTGCATTATAATCAAATCCTCATTTCCACTAAACTCATAATATCCACCTTCTTTAGGCTTCTTAAGTAATTTAACATCAACATTTTCTTTTACAATCTCTTTGTTAACCCGATATAATGCCTCAAATATGGTTGGCACAATTTTATCATAAATAATATCATTATGTTCATTGACAGCTACTAATATTTTATCAATACCTTCTTCTGATTCTCTCAGTATCCTAGCAACTTCTGTGCATCTGATATCAGGAAAATATTTTGCTACTTCTGCCACCAACGTTATCTCAGTATACGCTAATTTACTAACCATATAGTTAATATTGCTTTCACGCACAACAGACGAAGTTGTAAGTCCTTCTTTAACATACATTGTTGCATCATAATTTTCTGTTTCTATTTCTTTCAAACCAAACGATAATCTACTATCATAATGCTTAGTTTCCAAAGAATATTTATAATGCAATCTGTTCATGCGCAATGTTCTAGGTGGTTCTTTCACACGTACAGGAACTTTCTTACGTTTTTTATCCTTCTTAACTACAAGTTCCTCTATGCTAGTTCTAAAATTCTTTTTAAGCTCATCGTCCAATATATCCATATTCTCTTTTGACAAGTACACTGTGGCCGTTAGTTGTTCATCTGTAATTTTTCTCAAGCATCTCATTGTTGCTTGAAGCACAAAAACTTTTGACTTTGGACTTCTAAAAAGAGCCACGCTAAATAATGATCTACAGTTCCACCCCTCTCTACCTTTATTAACAAGTAATATAAACTGCTTCTTACTACCTGCTGTTCCAGCTATATCAAGATTGTTAAAATCTCTTATATCTTCAGATTTAGTAATCTTTTCGTCTCCAACATTAACTAAGATTTTATCAAGAGGTATTCCCAATTCAGATAGTAATTCTTCGACAACTGGCCTAATTTCATCACGAACTTCTGCTATCTCTGCACCAAAAATAGCCATTTTAGGTGCTAATCCCTCATATTCTTTTCCACCATATTTTTCCCAGAAATCAGTAATAACCGCTTTTAAAAACTCTTTATTTTTTACATTACTATAACCAATAACGCTAGTATCTTTTAAGAAATTATTTCTAATTGCCGCCTGCAATCCATAAGCATATATAACTTCCGGAAGAATCTTATTATTGACGTATGGTGTTCCTGTAAAATTATAACAAGCAATCACTTTACTTCCATGCTTAGATAATTCCTTAGACAATTCATTTATAGTATTGCGCAGGCTAGTACCCTTACCATTTTCGTGCAAAGCCTTCTCCAAGTCTGCTCCAAACATATGATGTGCTTCATCTACATAAATACCCATTTGTGAAAGCCTGGTAAGTTTCTCAAAACGTTGATTTGACATCAAATCATCATTGTTACTGATTTCCTGTAATATTCCAAGAACATCATCCAATACGGATTGTCCTGGTATCTGATTACTAAACAACTTGTCTACAGAACTTTTTCCTTTATGCTGAGCCTTTAATATGATTTTCTGTGTATTAGAAATAATTATATTATACTTGGAACCATCTAATGTATTTAATGTGGTTCCACTATCTTCAAGAAAATGCACCTTAATATTTGCATCTAATACACCAATATATTCCGGAGGTACAACCTTACTCTTATCAAAAATTACTATTTCTTTTAACGATTGTAATACTGTTTTGTCCGGCGCAAAAACCAATGCATTATGACAATACCTATCATCACGAGGCCATTTTGATGCAAGAAGAAACTCATAAAAAATACATGTAGCCATGAGAATTGTCTTACCTAGCCCCATAGTTAACGCAAAAATATAATTTGGATAATCTTCCGCATATTTCTTTATCTGCAAAAAATAATCATGATACTGCTTTGGAGAATAAACATCATATAATGTCATCTGCCCAGCTTCATCATAGAATCGTCTATCTGCAAACACACCATTTCTCTTTGACCAGTCATCAAACATCTGATACATCTGCTGATTATTCATAAATTCTTTTACAAACACATACATTTCTAAGGCTTCAAACTGTGGGGTTCGTAAAAATGCGTCTGGGTTCTTTTCCTTGTCATTGTAATCCAGATATTTCTTAGTTATTTCACGATACCTATTTCTTATAATTCCTCTATTATCTACATAGAATGAACGAAGGAACTCAAAAAAGGCAAATTCCATTCCAACTTCTTTTGCCATATCTATACCTCCAGCTCAAGTGACTCAGATAACAAATCTGTTATCTTTATTTTAATTTTACCTGCTGAAGCTGGAATTTTATATATACCAGATACCAACTCATCTTTTGCAGGAATATCACAAATTGTCGGCCTCATTGTCTGTCCATCATAATTCCAGTCAATATAGATAGATTCTACCAACTGCCTCCAATCTTCAACTGATTCTTTCTGCATACTTAATTTCTGTAAAAGGTTCATCGGATAAAATTCTTTTATTATAATCTGATTGTTTTCTTTAACAACATTGGCATCTGCTTCCCTCTTAAATTGTAAATCTTTCTTATCCCTAAGGATATCAACTATCTCTATTTCCAAATTATACGAAGAAAGTTCCTGTTCCAACGATGCCTTCAGATCAGCTTCATGTCCCATGCAAATAATCTTAATTTTCTCCACCACCCCATTCGGATTTTCTTCCTTGCGCTTTTCAAATGTATGATACGGTAAATTAGCCTTGAGTTCTTCTAAATCAGCCTTTGTTGCAATACGATTTGTGGGCATGATTTTAACCATCCAGCCATCTAATTCTCCATCATATACTGTTGATGAATCAAATTTTTGAATACCTAATGCATCAATTAATAAAGATTTTGCTTCTACTGGATTTCTAAAAAAATCATAATTATTTACATTATAAACTTCAAATCCAGTATATTTTGTATCATCCAAGTCCTTGGATGCAGTTATCAATCTCTTTGTTGTAGTTTGTATTGCTCCAAGATTAATATCTGCACCAATAAACCGACGGCCTAACTTCATTGCCACTGCTTGCGTCGTACCTGACCCCATAAAGCAATCAAAAACTAAATCATCTTCATTCGAACCTAATAGAATAATTCTTTCCAAAAGAGCTTCTGGTTTTTGTGTAGGATAATCCAAACGCTCTAATGCCATAGGATTAATTACATAAATATCTGTCCAAATATTGCTGATGGGTTGACCTGGATATTCATCTAAATATATTTTTCGATATATTCTGCTTCCTTTCTCTGGAAAATATAATTTGCCTTCTGCATCCCATTTTCCCATCAACTCACGTGAAATAGACCAACCATTTGTTGGCGGTGTATATCCTTTATATTCGTAGATTAAATTTTCTCGATAATTCGGACTGACTATAGGTGATTTCATAAACTGTCTTCCGTTTTCATCAACATTATTAAATCGTTCTTCTATATACTGTTTTGTTTCTGGGGAATCCTTTGAAAATTGTGGATTAAACGTTGCAAGTATTGTCTTTCTATACCATAAAATAGTATCCGTTGCAACGTCCATCTGTTTTGATGGATTAGAAGAACCGCCTTTTCTTTTCCAAATAATTTCATTTACCAAGTTATCAGGACCGAAAATCTCGTCACACATTATTCTAATATAGCTTGATTTATGCCAATCACAATGAATAAAAATGTTACCTTTTTCGCTCATCAATTCTTTTATCAGAGTAATTCTCTCGAACATAAACTGTAAATACTCATCATTCGTCCATATATCGGAATATTGTTTTTCTTCAAATGAAGAACTATCATTTTTTACTTTTTTCCCTTTTAAAGAAATAGTTTTTTTATAGTCCGCTTTACTATCAAATGGAGGGTCAATATATATAAGGTCAATTTTTCCTCTATACTCTCTAAGCATATGACTCATAATCTGAAGATTATCTCCCCAGAAAATCTTATTCATCCATCCGTCTTTAGTTTTTCCAAAAGATTCTTTTAACTGAGCTGGATAATATTGTGTTGATGTATAAGGTCTCTTTCCTGTCCAATGTAGTTCAGGATATCCTTTTATTGTTTTTCTCTGTTCAAATTCAAATGTAAGTTGTTCGTCCATTAGCAATCTCCTTTTCTTCTACAGTAATGTCTCATATCACAGTTGGCACAAAGATTTTTATCTTTAGCTCTGCCACTAAAATCTTTATGTTGTATTTTTTCAACCACTGCATCAAATTCTTGTATTGTTTTATCAATCATTTCCGTCGATTTATTAAATGTTACTGTTGGTACACCATTATCCTCCCCTGTATAATACAAATGCATTTTACTTACCTTTTTGCCTGTCTTTTCCTCAATAAGATGAGCATACACTTCAAGCTGTCTCCTATAACGATTCATCTCCGCTGTTTCAATTAAAACATCTGGTTTCTTCTCGGATTTAAAGTCAACAATCTCTACTGTATCACCTTCGCCCCTGATAAGGTCAACCTTTCCAAGCAATATATAATCAGGCTTTACTAAACTTACTTCCACCTCTGCATCTTGAATTCGACTCCAGTCACTCTGATTTCTCTCAACATACCTCAAAACCTGTTTATACGCAGCTTCTATCTGCGGTTGTCCTAAATAAGAATGCTCACTTTTCGATAATGTCATATAATTTGTATCAAACCACTCTCGTATTGTTTCCGGCACTATTGTCTGTTCTTCATGTCGCATAGCTGCACGATGAATGTCTTCTATTGTCTCGTGTACTAATGTTCCAAAGAGTGTTGCACCTACCCTTACCTGCGTAAATCCAAGTTCTTTAAAAAATTTATACTGTAATGCACAATTCTCATACAGAGCGATGTGAGACGTAAAAGAATATGTATCTTTTATATTTACAGGCTTTACCTTTTCCAACGTTATTTCTGAAAGATTTACATCTTCATAAGCAGGTAGCTTCTCATAGCACTCTTCAAAATATTTGCTTGGTGTGGCTCCATGACCTTTCTTTTCACAACAAGAGAGTACCAATAAATTTTGTGCTCTTGAAAATGCTGTATAATATAATCTCCAAAAATCAAAAAATTTTATATCTTCCCTTGTCTCAAAAACTTTTCTATGAAAATATTTATTTTCTATTTCTTCTAGCAAATGATTTCCACTACTTCTCGGTGTTCCATTTAATGAATCAACAATCACTATTGGAAACTCCATTCCTTTTGACTGATGTATAGTCATAAATGAAACGCACCCACTCGGAGCATACTCCGAATCATCTTCATACTCTGTAATTCCTCCATCAAATAAGAAGCGAAAATACATATTAAAAAAACGTTCTACTGACTCTATAATATTGTTTTCCGTGAAGACATCTATCCTATGTAGATATTCGTACTTTCCCAAAATTGAAGATAAAATTGATAAGTTTCTTGCAGGTCTTTCATCTATCACCCCTGATTTCATATCTATCCCTAAGTATGTACTAAATGGTTCAAACTGCAATAACTGATACAGTAATCCTGTAAATGCGTAATCTGCATTGTCCTTTCTTAGATTAGCGTGCTTCTGCATCTTCTCTGCAATCCATTTACCCAATGTATCTCTATACTGTAAAATAAGCTCTCTTGCTGCAGCTATACATTGAGTATCGTAATATTTATAGAGATTTTCAAAATCATATGAAAAATCTCTTTGGTGTAACTTACGAACATACTCTGGGAAACATAAGATCATACACCCTATTACCTGCTTTATCTCTTTTCTTTCAAAAAACATTTCCGAACGAGGTGAATAGACTTTAATACCATGTTCCTCAAGATATTCAACCATACCTATGATTTTATCCCCTTTTACAGACTTGCAAAGAACTGCAATCTGATTGTAATCAGTTAGTACACCACTACTTTTTAATTGTGTAATAAATGAATACACTTGTTCATACCAATCATCTAACAAATCTTTTCCTGAACATTTAATAACACCTACTTTAGCATCTTTTTTCCCTTCCGGCGGAACAATCTTCTTCTCAAACCTAAAATTCTTCCACATAAAATCATATGCCCTACCATCTGTTGTGCTCATCCACTTATTGTAAAAATCAATAATTTGTCTCTCTGAACGATAATTTGTAACGAGTTTAACCTGCTTACATTCTCCTTCTGCAAAATGGCCTGGAAATTCCAATATATTTCTTATTGTTGCTCCTCGAAAACGATACAAACCTTGATCATCGTCTCCCACAACACATATATTTTTATTTTTCCCAGCAATCAAAAATACAAGTAATTCCTGTATGTAATTTGTATCCTGATATTCATCCACCATCACATATTTAATTTTCTGCTGTATTTCTTCCAATATGCTTGGTTCCTCGATTAATAATTTATATGCTTCTGTTTGAATACTTGAAAAATCAATTAAATTCTCATCTTCCATCAGGGTATTGTACTGTTTCATAATATTTGCAACAGCTACAATATGTTCATCTGCGTCTCCATGCATTTCATCAATATCGACCAATTCTTCAGCAAGATTATTAACGTACTTAACTATTTCTTCGGCTTGTCTCCAAGCTCCTTGCTTTTTATCAAATATAACATCAAAATAAGGTAAGTTCCTAAATCTATTAATCTTCTGAAACACCATATACTGCTGATCAAAATTATCCAGCATCCTATAATTTTTCTTAATCCTTGTATATTCAAGATGATCTTTAAGAATTCTCAAACAAATTGAATGAAAAGTACCAATATACATTTCATTCAAATTTACAGATACTCCTATTGCATACAATTCATTTGTAATACGTGTAATCAGCTCTTTCGCAGCCTTTTCTGTAAATGTAGCAATCAATATTTCATCAGGAAGAACATTTTTCTCAGTTATAAGATAAACAATTCGCTTTACTAATGTATATGTTTTTCCAGTACCAGGACCTGCAATAATTAATAGCGGACCATCTGTTGTAGAAATAGCACTTCTCTGTGCTTCATTTGCGTTTCCAAAATCAAATGCCATATAAGTACCCCCTCTGCATTTAATTATATATTCTCATATATTTATAAATCCTGTTTCGTATTACATCTTACTTTTCTGATTTTTCTTGTATCGTCCATCAGCAGGCTTTATTGCATCTGAAGGGATTAACCATGTTTTTCCTTTTTTTATTGCACCTTCAATTCTTCCTTCTACACATAAAACACCTATTCGACGTGAAGTGATATTCCATCTTTCTGATAATTCCACAGTCGTTAAATACTCCATAATCTTACCTCTTCAAAATCATACATAAGTAGAAACATAAAACTAATTTGATTATACATCGTTTATCGGAATAATACAAACAAAAAAGAGAAGGATTTCTCCCCCTCTAATTCATTACTCCAATACCTCATCTAACATATCATTAAGTTTCATATACTCTACACCTAATGATTCACATACCATTGGAATTCCATTATTCTTGTTTCCTTCATCAGTTACTATAATCCCATCTTCTAAAATAGCTGTTGCAATCAAAAATGGATCTCCATTTGAGCTTCCCTTTGTTTGAATTTTTATTATTTGTGGAAATTGTTGTAATATTTCTGTAGTCTTTAACTGTACTTCCTTTGATAAAGGCAAAAAAGCATCTTTGTGTTCCTTTGCCCATTTTACAATATCATCATCTTTTAATTCTTCAAATATTTCCGAACTTGAAATAAGTTGTCCATTTTCTACAAGTTCATTAAAAGCCTGCCATATATGTGAAAATGCTTTCTTAGTCATATTATAGTTCTTTGATGCATTAATAAGTGCACAGGCATCTATTACATACTTTTTACTCATATGAACATCACCGCCCGTTCTATATTACTTATGTGTTTACCTTTTATACTAAGTGTACTACACATCTCACCATATGATATATCGCCTCTGCTATAAGCAGATAACACTTTCTTTGGAAACAAATAGCCTTCTTTACTCAAGTAGGTAATATAATATTTTACTTTGAATTCTCTATCTTTCTTATTCTGAATAATAGAATCCTGTTCTTCTTTAAATGAGTCACTAATCCTCTTGTATATAGAATAATAATCTGACCTATTAATAATATCTAATTCTCTTAACCTTCTTACTACCGAAAATGTGCTTACTGCATACTTATCCGCAATAGATATTAAACATAAATCTGACCACTCACCATATAAATTAAGCGCATTTGATGACACATATCTAAAACTTTCTTCTGGCATTAATACTTCTGCAGCAATTCTATCACATATTTTTTCTTCTTCATCATTACGCTCATCAAAATCTATTAAGCATAATGATGAAGACCTTCTAACCAAATGTGCAACTTCATGAAATAATGAAAAAACTTTAGCTCTCTCAAAATCTTTATTATTAATTGCAATGATAGGAAATGTATCATAATACATAGAAATGCCTCGCATCTCAGACAATGATACTCCAGTTATCTGAGCAACCATTATCCCATAATGTTCTAAAAGGGCTCTATAATAATTAAATCCATTATTTCTATATGCTGATTTATTCTTAAATGGCAAATCTAATTCAAAATACTTTCTTATTACATCTGCTATCTGTTTTTCGCTTAATTTCGGGCCAACGCTGGGCAAGCTCCTATATTCCGTATCATCAGATAGATTAACTATAATTTGCCTATTACCAGTTATTCTACCAATTTCAGACCACAATTCATAACTTGTTTCTCTATAAACAGTATCATTGTATGTCCTACGATCGGTATAAGCTTTTGTTTTTTTCTCAGGTGGATTAGACAAATAAAATGTTGCAAATGGAACTTTGTATAAATTAGCAAGTTTTTTTGCTTCTGTAATTGAAGGCAACTCTTCGCCTCTTTCCCATTTATCAATTACTTCTGACCTAAACCCAGAAATATGATTAACAACATCACTTGTTGTGCCAAATGGTGTTTCAGAACGTGCCCATACAAGCATTTTATAATTTACATATGCATATTTTTTTGCACCCATACAAGTATGCACCTCCCTTTGAAAATATTTGGCATTATAATATATATTAACAAAACAGGCTAATTGTCATGTTTTCTGAAATTATAATATCACACTTTTCGTTTCAAAGATATTAAATTTACCACTTTTCATACATGTTTAACATATTCTTATTAAAAAAATCCTTATTTAAAACCTAACCATTTCCTCTTCTCAGCCCCTGTTTTGCGTCCTATCTTCCACTTTTTTCTTATCAGCATCTCTGCTAACACTCTCATCATAAATTCTCTGTAACTCCTCATACATTTCATCACCATCCAGCTTTATCCCCATCCTTTTCATTACATCCGAAAACAGTCTTATGCTTCTACTCACATCAGCAATATCGAATCCGAATATATCAGCCTTAACAGAATCACTGACATTCCCATAACCACCAAGCTCTGATATTCTCCTGACAATCCAGCTAACTTTGTCCACTGGCTCATTTTCTTTAGTTTCCACATATTCACCTTTATCTGTTACATCAGTCATACTTTTGTCCATTCTTGCCACATTCACATCAGACGAATTATGAATCTCTGTTTTTCCTATGCCATCTAAATCAGTCTGTTGTTTTCTCGCACTATCTGTTTGCTCTTTCTGTCTGCCTATTCCAATACATATCTTTGGATGCTTTTTACTTACAAAATCCGATAATAACACCTTCAACGTAACTGCTTTTGTAGCAAATCTTGCCCTATATATACCTGCGGACATATTAGCAATTCTAATATATACGGGTTTTATCAAAGATAGAAAAGTTTAATATGTAGTACCATTTTAGTACCAATGAGCAAAAAACAAGCTCGCAAATGCCCATTTTACTAGGCTTTGCGAGCTTTTGAAAATTATTCAAACTCTTCCCAAAGGAAGTATCATCAAATCAAAAATGCTGATTTTATGCGGCATTCCACCGCATCTGTTTCATCTAATGTTACTCTTTTCATATCGTTTTCAAAAACTTTAGTAGCAAATCAGTTGCAATTATTAAATATTGCATCTACGAAATCCATGGCAGATATAATCTACTTTTACTACTAAAAGCGAATAATCAAATGTGGCTTGCGGGTTCTTACTCGTTCCTGCTGCCACACCCACTATGAAAGGAGCTTTTCTATGAGCAATCAACACAAACACCCAACTATAAGTTTTAGAATCAGTGATGCTGAACGCAAGCAAATCGAAGCCCGCATCCTTGCCAGCGGAATGATGAAGAAAGATTACTTTGTCCGTTCCTGCATCTATAACCGCATCTGCGTTGTCGGCAAGAAAGAAAACATATATCCTCTTGTACAGACTGTTAATGCACTATATCTGCAATTACTTGAAATGCAGAAAGTATTTACATCAACTGGTACGCTTCCTGCTTCAGATGAAATCAAGGAATTGCAAACAGAATACACCAATATGCTTACAGCTATTATTGACCTCTTGGATGGTGCAAAATATCTGTGGGAAGGAGAATCCTATGAATAATAATTTTGATTTTCAATTTGGTATGTATGCGCCTGCCACAGACTCCATCATTATCAATACCGGCGAGAATTCTGTTCTTGATTATCCGTTGTAAGGAATGTAATTCCTCCGTTACTTTTGACGACCCGATCGATGTTGTGTATCTTTTCCGGCTAGCAAAGGAAACACCTCTGCTGTATGCCGAGCTTGCAATGAAGGAAAATGGATTGCAGGATTATGTGGATGCTATGAATGAATTTAATTAATACCTATACCAGTCCCTCCATACACACTTGTTGGGACTGGTTATTTTATTCACAGATTACTTTCTCATATTTATGATATGTAATTGAAACTCCTGTCATCTCCTCCAAACTATATGTTCCTTTTTTTAAAACAATCGTTTCCCCTTGTATTTCGCAGTCCATAACCACAAATTTGCCATTATAATTCGATACTATAGCTCTATTCTGTTCAATAACCTCATATGATTTCTTGTCACTAATTTCATAGTCCATTTTTATTGCAATTCCTGTTGCTACATTCATAACATATAGCAGCAACGCTATTGATAATACTATCTTTTCAACTTTATTATATTTTCTATTTTTCCAAAAGAAATTCCTGATTATTATAAAATATGCTATCATTACGTCCACAATTAAAAACACTATAATTGTCACATAATTATCTACAATTTTTCTCAACCATGTCCAAGGAATAATTTCTATCAAGTTAATTGTATATAATATATTTTGAACAAACAAAATACACACCGTAAAAAGGAACATCAGTATCACATATATCTTGCTGTTAATTTTTTCACTTATATACGAAAATATGAAGGGATAAGCAAACATAAGAAATGCACATAGAACAAAAATCAATTTATTTTCAAACATTTCTGTTCCACTAAAATACTTTCCATCTATCCCATAAAAACTTGAGCATGAAACAGAAAAGCTCTTTGAAATTACCAAATTCATTGTTCCTACTAAAGTAATAAACGCAGCTAAACCAGTGCCCAAAATATTCCATACATTATCTTTCAAAAATTGCTTAACCTTACTATCTCTTGTACTTTTATAAGTATTTCCTTGACTGTCTACAATCTCTTTACTTTGTTTGTCTTGCATATCTTCATCCTTCCTTTAAAACCTAAATTTAATTAGTATTATAATACAGCATACACTTTATTCTTTGTCTTCCTCTCACCTTTAAGAATCTCTAGCTTTTCTGCTTTTGACAACAAACGACTTGCTGTCTTTACCTCAACGCCCAACAATTCTGCCGCAATAACACTGTTTATTTTTTTATTTCCATTCAAATACCCTAAAATAACCTGCATTCTAGCTCTTTCCAATTCGGACATTAATTTGGACATTGATTCAGACATTGCCACTTTATTTTCAAATCCATCCCTAATATGAATAATCGTATTCAAATATACACAGACTTCGTTGCCTGATAAGGACCACTATCACCTGCCGAACGCCATAAGTATATTAAAAATATACCAACACATCTCTTACTATAAGTTGTGAAAATGCAATTCAGCTTTCTTACTTGATACCCCCAATGATATTGTGTATCTATACCGGCTGGCACATGAAAGTCCTCTGCTGTATGCTGAATTGACTTGCAAAACCAATGAATTACAGGAATATGTTAACGTAATGAATGAATTTAATTAATTGGGGCTATTTAAACTATATCAAGCTGCAATAATGAATAGTTCGGATAACTCAATCTAATAAAATAGCTTTCCGACACTTTTTTCGTCGCTTTTTTCGTCGCTTTTTCAACGAAAAAAGCGACGAATTATTTTAATCTATACAACTTGCCTTTTGTTTTCCCATTATCAATGAGTTTATCAAGTGCAATTAATTCCTTTAACAATTCCTTTGTCCTAGTATCCTTTAATCCCAGATTATCAGCTATTTCAGCTGTTTTGTGCCATTCTCCATCATTTAATAATTTTAAGATTTTTTCATATTGCTCTATCTTTTTCTTTGATGATTTTTTCGTTGCTTTCTCATAGCTATCTGGCAGCAAAACTTCATCATCCGCTTCCAAAAATGCCGGGTGGATTGGAATTCTTATTCTCATAGCTCGTCTATCTTCATCCGTAAAGAACTCCGCTCTTGGTGAGCCATTCTTCTCAAGTTCTTCCTGTATTGTTGGTATGCCAGAAGAATGTCCCTCTGATAAATCCAGTTCTTTTAAAAACTCTCCAAGTCGTCTATTTCTATAATATCTCGAAACAAATCTCTTTCCCTCAGCTATCGTTTTTTCTGAAATAGATCTGTCTATCCCCGGAAAATTCATAATATTTATGCAATCCGGCTCTATCTCTATAGTTACTGGTTCAAAGGACATATAATCTCTGTGATAAAAGGCATTTACAACAGCCTCCTCTATCGCCTGATATGGATAATTGAATATCCTTAACGCCTCCATCTGATTTGGTACTTTAATTACCTTCTCTCGAATAATCAAATTACGAAATCTTTCCATTGTTGCCTGAATCATCTGTGGCACAGAACCTGTAATATTGGGGAAATCTTCACTAATACTTGGATTTTCAATACTTCCTTTAGGAAAGGATGTCATCTGTACATAAGTATATCCAAAGAATTTTTCTGGATGTTCACAGAACATCATAATTGCCACATTCTGAATATATCTGAGTTCTGGCGGACCAATCAATAACTGCATATCATTAAGTATTTCCTCAACACCACGTTCCCTTACCTGTTTAGCAAGCTTACTACCGGTTTTTCTCAAATGATCTTCTAACAGTACAGGTGAAATATCCTCAAATGTTGCCTTATGGTTTGCTCTGCAATCAAACGGTGTTTGATCTGACATATTAATCAGTTCTCGCTCCTGTTCACTATTTGCCTTAACAGAACTTGTCTGATAACGAATATAATAATTGTACTTTTTCTCTTTCTTACTTGTTACATGCTCTGGTGATTTATAAGGTCGCTGCTGTCCTGTTCTGACAACAATTACAAAAATCCATTTTTCATCCACTTCTGCTGGTATACCCTGTGGAAAGTAGGGTGGAGAAATCAGATTATTATAACCCAACATATCTTTCTGTATTGAATCCAACATATATTCAGGTAAGCCCTTTACCGGACGCTTGGCAACACCATTTTCTTCCTCAACGCCTACAACAATATAACCGCCGCCATCATTATTATAATCATTTGCAAATGCACAGACACTATGGTAGATATCATCAGGATTCCACCCAGCCTTAAACTCTATTCGGTCTGATTCTAATTTTCTTTTGTTTAATAAGTCCTCTACATCCATTTCAAGTTCCATAGTGTCATCTCCATTCCTACACAACTATATTCTAAACATAATTATCATTTCTAATTTTCTTAGTATCTTATTTGATTTTTATTTCCAAAACTTATATTTACTATCTCTTAACTCTCTCTGTCTCTTCTCTTCCTTTGATTGAAAATAATTATTTATATCGGCTTCGCAATACTCACCTTCAAGTTCAAAATTATATTTATGCATAGACATATCATAAACTTTAATATCTTTATGTTTTGCCAAACAATACAAATACTCTCTATTATCCCTATGCATTCTGCATCCAATATAAATTGCCTTTATTGGGAAGAATGGTATCATATTGTCATATATTTTACATATATCCACAGGCAGCAAAAGTCGCCATTCATTTTCATATTTCCACGATGAAGATTTTGTGATAAATGACAGCATTAAACTTTTATCAAGTTCCATCTGTTCATATGCTGTAAGCGGGATTTTGTTTATATACTTGTATATTTTTCTTTTACTTAAAATAATCTGTTTTGCTCCATATTCGCAAGGCAATAATCCCCCTAGAATCATTGCATTTTCTCTTGAATCTGCAATAGGTCGTGTTAAATCGTACTCAACACAAAAACCTTCATGATTTTGTGCATAATGTGCCCATAATTCCATATAAGAAGTCAACTTAAAATCATCAATATTAGCAAATGAAGTTACTTGTATCATATTTTTTCTTAGCTCTTTTAGTCCATTTTCATATTTTATCCTATCATAATATAGTTTCCGACTAATTTCATCGCTTCCTTTACGTTCTTTTCTTAATTCAGGATCATAACAGATATGAGTAACAACACTATCAAAAGTATTATATATACTTCCATTATGCTGTTCCCAATCACCGCAATAACTATGTTCCAATTTATTCAATTCATCTTGTGATAATATCTCTCGTCCAACAGCGTCCGTTTCTTTCAGATAATCCAATAAACAGTATTTAAGAAATTCATTTTCATTTGCGCACAATAAGCAATCAAATGGATCATTAAAGTTACTAGGGTTATTCATAAAAACAGAATTGGTTTCAATACATTTTAAACTATTATGATTAAATGGAAAAAATTTAAACAAACTTTTGGGCATATGTTCTGTTTTATCTACATAACCTTCCCACATTGATTCATATAAATCTATTTTTTTATCTAAAGCATATTGGATTCTATTTTTTATCCAAGCTTTTTCCCATTTACCCTTATAAAATTTACTCCTATAATCAGACTTATCGTATGCTGATGTTTCTCTTCTATACTCCCATCTTGGATTTTCTCTACGCATCAATACGTACTTTCCTTTCTATTTACTACAACTCTTTAACAATCCTCATAAACTCTTCATATGAGTATGCACCATTATATCCCGGATTTTTTGTTTCAAATCTTCATCAATTAGGTGCAGGTTATCCATCAAGATAGTATCTTCCACACTGACTTCTTCCTTCGTAAGCCTTCCTCTTTTCACTGCCTTATCTTTAAATAACTGTATTGCATCCTGCTTTAAGTCAGATACTTACAGTTTTGGCAGAGGCACACCATCCCATGTTCTTCCCTGCATTTTTAACAAAGCTCTTTCCAATTCCTTTCCAGTAATCTCACGCATGGTACTTCCGGAACGACAATAATATTTCCCACGAAAACTTATTAAAGATGGGTATTTATCAACAATTATCTGCAGATACTCAAGTTCGCCTTTATATAACAAGTTCACATCTGCAATGATTCCCATTGTATCTGTAATCTTATTAGGAATTCGTTCTAATAAATCTCTTGCATTATCAATACCTACAACATTACCATCGTCATCCGTATCTATGTATATTGTTCCACCGTAGGCATTGGCATATCCACAAATCCATTTTAAATACTCATCCTGCCATGATTCCTTCCACTCTATGGATTGATATTCTTTTTCCTTCATATATCCACCAACTTTCTTTATTTCTAAAGTATTTTACCGGTTATCATTATCTTCAACTTTTATTGAGACTTTGACTAATTCATTTTGTTCTTTAAACCAAATTAATATTTTTACGGCTATAACAACCGCCACAATACTACATATACCAATAGCGACGTGTATTTTATGTGCCATAACAAATTTGCCAATCCAAATCACTCCATATGTCACTGCCCATATTGCCACAAATACAACAGTACGAATTATCCAATGAAAAAATGAGCCTGCAGATTTTCCAGATATAGAACCGCTTAGATACAAAACACCCACCTTATTATATGCCACACGATATGCCATTTCTCCAATAACTAATAGAATAATCCATTCATAGTACCATTCAATTGGTAACCCTAATGGCTCTGTTATTAAATCAAATATAAACTTAAACATTTATCTCCCTTCTTTCTCCACTTCCGTAAAAAAATACTCCAATGTATCCACAAACATATTTGCATCAAATAATTCTTTTATTTGGCTTCTGTTCATCCACGCAACTTGCGCCACTTCATCTGTTGTAGCATTGCTCAAATCAACCTCTCCATCATACTTGAACAACCAAATATCTACAATTTTATTAACTACTTTACCAAATTCTATTTTCTTTATATCAGACAAAATAACATGTCCTTTTTTCGGTAATAAATCTACCCCTACTTCTTCTTTTACTTCTCTAAGCGCACCTTGCAAACTATCTTCCCCTTTTATCACTGAACCATCCACACATTCCCACATCAGCGGATATGTTTGTCTGTTTGCCGAGCGCTGCGCAATCAGATACTCTCCCTTTGAATTGCGAATCCAAACATGTACCACCAGATGATATCCGTCTATTGGTAACTGCTCACCTCTGACATGGTCCTTCCCAAGAAGTTCCCTATTTTCATCATACAAATCCCAAATTTCCGCATCCGGTACATATTCCACAATATCGCCAAAATCTGCATTTAGAGTCTTACATATCTTACTTAAGATTGTAAGACTTACTTCTTCATCACGACGTAATTTTGTCATCGTGTTAGGAGCAATTTCTGCCTTTTTACGCAAGTCAGATTTGCTCATTTTTTTATCCACTAATAATTTCCATAATTTGTTATATGATACAGCCATAGTATTCGCTCCTACCTATTCACATAAATCTTTTTCTGCTTCATATCCACCTTTACAACAGCACCATACTGCAACGTACATCGTGGCGTAGCATGTCCGAAATTCACATTATAAACAATCGGAAGTTTCTCATTGTCTATCACTCTAATAAGAATATCTTTATATTCCTGATAATAAGCTTCATCCTGTGGTTTTCCAACTAATACACCATTTACCACGTCGAATACTCCCTTTTCTTTCAGTAATAACACTTCTCTTTCAAACAATTCAGGAGTCGGTTTTTCTTCGCAGGTTTCTATGAATAGAATTTTCCCAATCCACTCTTCCTTATTTGGAAACAGATCATATTTTTCACAAACTTCCTTTTCATCTTCATATCTGCTATTGGTCAATACATCATAAAGGCTTTCCAAACATCCGCCTAATAATCCTCCTTGGAAAATTTCACTTCCCTGGAGAAGTTCAAACCCGCGTTCTTCCTTATGAGCTTTTCTTTCTGTTCCTATTGCGGCTCTTGAAAAATCTTCTCTTTCTTCATACCAAGTATCACTGGATATAATTTCATCAAATTCATTACCTTCCAAATAACTTTCAAATGCCCTTTTGGTATATGGTAACATTTCATCTGCAATTTCTCCCAAATCACAAATAAAATTTGGTCCGTAATAAGTAGACAAGCCCAGTTTATAAAACATCAAATGATTGATCGTAGTATCTGAGAATCCTGTAAATAATTTTGGATGCTCCTCTACCGCTTTTATAAACTCTTCATCTTCCATCAGATAAGGCAAAAGTCTGTATGTATCATCACCACCAATTGCACAAATAATCCCTGCAATAGAATTATCCAGAAATGCATCTTTTAGGTCTTTCGCCCTTGCTTGCGGGTGAGTTTTCAAATATTCAATACCCTTCAAAGCATTTGGCATAAATACCGGCTCCAAACCATATTCTTTTAATCTCTTTACGCCAATCTCAATATTATGACTGCAGAATTCTTCACCGAGCATTCCACTTGACAAGCTTACAATTGCTACTTTGTCACCTTTTCTTAATTTTCTTGCATATTGCATAACTACAATCCTTCCTTAGATAAAGCAATATTACTTTTTATCCACACGCTGCTTACCATTAAATTCCTTCTCCACATGACAATGTTCCTGTTTAGCAATCAACTTATCGCCTTCAAAATCCAATTCTATAATATATGGCATCCAATCTATAATTCGCAGAAAATCTTCACAGCCAAAATTACTATCATAAAAATTTCAATATCGTACTAAGGGCAGTACCATGGGTTCCTATAACAATATCTTTATCCGTATTATCTGATAAAATCTCATTCAGTGCCTCTATGTTACGTTTTTGCACCATAGCAATGGACTCTCCACCTTCTTCATGATAATTATGATCAGCCCAGCGTTTTTGAAACATTCCGTGGTTGTTTCCATCAGGGCCTTTTTCACGCTCCCTTAATCTCTCGTCCGTTATAATCTCTTTTGCGAAAAAAGCTGCTGTCTCTGCAATAGTATCCATACTACGTTTATATGGACTACAATAAAACGCATCTATTTTCTTGTTACTCAAAAATTCTAACACAACTACTGAATCTTTCTTCCCTTCTTCCGTCAAAGGTCTTGTTCTGTCTTCTTCCCAATCATGCTCTGGTTGTGCGTGACGCACAAAATACACTTTTGTCATACTATATCAGTTCCATTTCATCTTCCATTTTTACAAATCCATATCTCTCATACAAAGGTCGTCCCATATCCGTTGCCTCTAAGGCAATCTGTAACACACCCTGTTCCTTCGCATCCTTCACCAGTAAATCCAACGTATGAAATGCAATTCCCTGTCTACGATATTCCGGTGCCGTATACATATTCATAATATACGCTTTTTTACCTATTGGATTATGGTAGGTAGGCATAATCTGATAAAAACTAACACCGCCCGCTCCGATAAACTTTCCGTTATCATACACCAAATATGCAATATGCTCTCCGGTTTCCAAAGCACGCCTATAATATGCATATGATTCCTCCTCCACAACAGACATATCCTCATCATCTGACAACTTATTTGCTGCACGAAGGACAATAATCCTTGTTCTTACCAATTCATCTATATCTTCTATAGACGCTTTTTTGTATTCGAAAATGTTATCCGGCAAACAATTCAGATACATATAAAGCACATCCGTATTTTCTTCCAATACCTGCATCAATTTATCAGATGGATTTGCATAAACAATCCCATAATCTACTTCTCCAAGATCCTTACGTACCGGAAAAGCCAACCTTTCCTGCTCCAAATCAAACTGTGCATCTACACCTGTTTTGTTTCCTCTTGCATCCAAGCGAATCCATCTGTTCAATGATTTGATATAAACTGCATTTAGTGCATGGATACAAAATCCGGTTTCGGGTACATCACCTAATGTGAGACGCTGATAGCAAATACCAGCTGGGATTCCACATGCTCGAAGCAAAGCAGCAAGAAGATTTGCTTTTGCCCAGCATATACCAACGCCCTGTTCCAACACTTCTGTTGCAGATTTGGTCACACGCTTGTCCTGAACATCCCAGGAATGTTTTATTTCATCACGCACAAACTCATAAATAACCTTAATCAAAGAAACTTCATCTGCATATTTTAGCTTAAATTCATCCGCTTTTGACAGAATGCTGTTGTCCTTCCCGTTTATGTATTTTGATACCGATAAGTATTCTTCTATGTTATCCTTGATAATTAATTCTTTCATAAATTTCTTAGCTCCATTATTTATACTCATAATCCGGCTTATGATATGTATTAACCTGAATTATTCACGGTTGAGCCATGAATAATTTAGGTTCAGGAAATAATCTCACTTAAAATATTATAAAACTCATCCTTCGCATATTTTTCCATAAAGGGACTATGATCGCATTTTTATAATACATACGCCTCACACGAAACATTATTTTCTTGTAATGGTATCATTACCCCTTTTGCCGGATGAGGATCATTATGTCCTTGTATTAGATAGATTTTACTATCTATTTTCTGAAATACTTCCAATAACTTGCCTTCAGTCCGCAACTTAGCAGCTTCACTCCAAACCAAATTATGCATCTCACTATCCGATTTATCCGCCCTATGTGACTCTCTATCTTCCAAACAATAATTATCTGATTTTTCAAACATAGCAGGTATCTTTTTCATATCTTCATCCGTTACTTGGTTGTTTATCAGCCTCTTATATAATGCTAACTCTTCGCCAGACAAATTGCCAACTCTACGTGAATCTATCTCTGATACATATTTATCCTCTAAAGGACCACTTCCAACCAAAATAATCTCTTTCTCAACTTCAGGATACTTTTCAGCAAAAATAGCCACTAACCATGCTCCCCATGAATGTCCAATAAGTGTTACTTTTTCCACACAATTTTCTCTAATCTGATAATATAATTCCTCTATCAGTTCTGCTATGGAATACTTGGACTGTATTGCTTCAACTACGCCTTTATCTGCTCGAATACTTAGTTCTTTTGCAAATCCTTTTAATTAGCCAATTGCTCCAGGTCCTCCATGCACCACAACAACTTTATACGGTTCGTTACCATATAGTCGTACCATTCCTGCTCTCCTTATGATTTTCTAAAAGTTCTATCTGACTTTTAGTTGCCAACCAAGCGCCCTTTTATCAAGCTTTGACTATCTACAAATGTTTTGCCGTACAATCTTATATAATTATCTTTTTCTTTATCATCTGCGTATAAATCAATAAAATCATCTAGCATATATGTAAAGTAATCTCTGTGAGGTTTATGAATTAGTCCTGGATATATTTCCCCATTCAACAACTTGTAAAACTCATCTTCTGAAACGCAATATACACCTGAAGGCATTTTCCTCTTTTGATTAAGACGTTTCAGAAAATTATATAACGAGAATAACTCTGCTGCACCTCCACAACCAACATCTGCATGAAAAGTAAATGCTCTAGGATAACATTGAAAAATATATGTATCTTTTTTCACTATTACCCCCAATTCTCTCCTATAAAGTTCCTTTATCGTAAAAAATAGAATTTCTTTCTCACTGCTTATTTCTTCCAACATTTCCTCTGCGTGATAATATGTTTTCAGTTCATTTCTATAAGGTGTGTCTTTTCCAAACTTCATCCATTTTTCATTGATTCCAAGTACTTTACAAAGCTTTTCAATAAACTCATAGGGTGGTTCTTCTGCTCCGTAATAGTATCTATTCAATTCATTTACAGATTCCAACCCCATCATATCACCAATAATTTCCAAATTAATATGTTCTTTTTCAAAATTACTCATATTAATCATTTCAATGATACTGCCAAGTCTTTTGGAAAAATTGGATTTTTCCTGTTCATTTTCATGCAAATCTTCAGCAGACACCCTTTCCTTTATGTAAGAAGGTACATCTCCTATCCTAGGTTTTATATCCTTTGTAACACCATATATTGCATACAATAAATTTTGGTATTGGCCTTCTATATCCTTATCTGTATAATCGATATATATTAATGACTTCAGATATTGAGGTATATATTCCTTCCCCAACAAATTACGTTCCATTATAATCGGAATAAATTTTTCTGGTGCATTTTTTTCATATACTTCTGGTGCAATAATCATAGTTTCTTGACCAGCTCCTCCACACCTATTATCTGCTTTTTCTTTATATACTTTATTGCATAATATAAGCACCTTATCAGATTCATTTACTGATTTTTCCATGAATATGAATCTATCTGCCCCAGTACGCAAATCCCATTTATCAAGAATAACATCTATCCCATCATTTCTTAATTTAGTCGCTAAATCTATTACTTTTTTCTGATATGCATCATTAGTCCATGCATACGAAATAAATACTCTTTTTTCCATTGTATAGCAATGCTCCTTCTGTATATTGTTTAAAATCAATCTAATATTTGCATTTAATATTTATCATTTATAACATTAAATTTTCTTCTGCAAGTACCTAAATGTTTTTTCAAAGCTGAATCAAAATGCGCGTAGCTCAATAAAATTTGTCTCCTTTCCATTAATAAAGTTCTTTTCGTACTTTTCTCATTTCCTTGCACACATTATCTCCATAATTACTTACCATAACAGAAATAATTCCATTGTTTGGATTATATTCAGAAATAAAACTTACCCCCGGGTCACAACCCTGAAAATATGCATAATCCTTACCTTCAGGATTATCAATCACCCAAACACCATAACCATAGTAACCTTCCTCTTCATCTGTGCCATCTCCACTTTGCTTACTAAACATTTTGGAAATCAATCCTTGCGAAATTAATTTATTATCCAATAACCCATTCCAAAATTTAACAATATCTTTTACCGTGATAAAAGCACCACCTGCGCCGGTTCCTTTTGCATCTACAGAATAAATATCGGTGCGAAAATCATTTGTATCTGCACAATAAATATAATTGCTAGCACATTTTGATGGCAGTTTATCTAACTCATAGTAACCCGTCGATTGCATATCACATACATCAAAAATGTATTTTTTTAGATATTGATCAAAATCCATTCCGCTTATTTTTTCAATTATCATAGCCAGTAATACATAACCGGAATTGTTGTATTGAAATTTTTCTCCTTTTGGATACATCATCTGCTTAGTTATAAACAAGGGAAGCAAATCGCTATTGTGCCTAATCTTATAATTTGGGAAATCTACCCACAATTCTTCATACTCTTCCATAACACTTTCATCAAAATAATCAGGCACTCCGGAAGTATGATTCAACAACTGTTCCACTGTTACATCAGTATCAATACTGTGCAATTCAATATCAAGAAGTTTTCCCAAAGTATCATCAAATCGTATTTCCCCTTGTTCTATTAACTGTAATATACCTACTGCAACAAACACTTTTCCTGCCGATGCACTTGCAAATTTCGTTTCTAATGCATTCGGAATTTCATTTGCCAAATCAGCAAAACCTGTAACCGATTCGCACAAAATTTCTTCACCTTGAACGATATATACATTTCCTCTAAAACTACTATTTATCAGTTCTTTTATATTCACAATACTCATCCTTTCAGCCTTCCTAAACCATCATCATTTTCACATCACGATATCACTATCAAAATACTGTTCCTGAAAATGAATCTGCTCCCTGATTTCTTCCTTCGTAAAAGTCATCCCCGCAGGTGCAACAACCCATTTCTCTTCTACATCATCATTTCTATGTACAACTGCAATAATTTTACCAGTAAACTTTTCTACTACTTCATCCACGCCCAATATATAAGCATCCTGTTCTTCTCCGTCCGGTGCCATAATACCTTCTACATACCCATAATTTATCGGATAATTCATATCCTTATATTCAGGGTGATAACTTCCTAATGGTCTGTCAACTGTTACAGTTACTGTTCTACCAATAACAGAATTTATTTCTGCTTGCACCTTTTTGAAATTTTCTTCTAAATCATCTGCGCCATTTAAAACAATCTGCTTGCACATTAACAATTTCTGCCATTCGTCATGCTTTGCCTTACTTCGCATATTAACACTACCGGTATCATACTTTCTCGCCCATTCGATGAACTCCATATGATTTGTATACATATCACCACCCGGCATTATGCGATTACCAAACTTTTTCTTTTCTCTGATTTTCAATCTTTCGACTCTGATTTCAGTATCTGTAACCAGCCTGATTACTAATGTAAACAACGGAATCAATTCATCTCCCCAGTCTACCAACGAACCGGAAATTACTATATTATCATTTTCTGAAATGTCTTTTTTCATTAAAGCAAGCCGTTCTTCTTTGCTCCTTTTCGTAGTATATTTGGGATTGGTTGGTAACCAGAAATAATCATCGGTATCCATAAATTTATATCCTAATTCTTCACTTATTTTTCTACCCAGTGTAGAAGTTCCCGAACCGGATGCACCATAAATATGTATTACATTTTTCATTTTCTTCACCTATGCTTATGCTTCTTCCAAAATCTGTTTCTGCACCTTTTTACTAAAACCGTTAAATACCGTTTCATACGCATGGTCAATCATATTCAGCAGTTCCCCATCCGGAAAATCATCCAGATAAATGGTATTCCAATATGGCTGTTGCACTGGAGGGCAGTGATAACCTCTGACTACCTTGCCCGGATATACCATACGATAAAATTGTCCTGCATCTGCCGTGCATTTTAGCGTGATTTTGTAATCCTCCGGATATGGATAAATCTGTGCAAATACTTTTCCATTCAATTTGTAACATATAGGAACATCACCAAACGGATAATCTTCATATGCTTTATGCTTGCTTATACAATACTTTTTAATATCTTCTAACATAATCCACCTTTATATATGTAATGGGATTGACTCCAGAAAACGTCTTTCCACCTTTGCATGATTCACCCCGTATTCAATCATTTCATTCCAAGACTCGTCCTTATGCAAAGCAATTTCAAACCATTTTCCACTTAACACAACATACAGTTTCTCTTCATTGAACGCATGAATATACCATGTTATCTTTAAATCATCTTTTAATAAATCCAGTAATTCACATATTTTTTCTTTTGCAACATGATACTCGTTTGTATGCCATATAGGGCATTCATCCTCCGGAACATTTTCTACATACTGTGATACAAAATATGGTTTTAAAACCTCAAGGATTTCTTTGTTTTCCAAGCTTTCTTCAATAATTCCTAACCTGAACATTTCGCTTCCCTCCAATCACTTTTCTACCAACATTTCATATCATTTACACTATTCATATTCACCTGTTATTTCCAATACATTTCCGTCCGGATCAACAATATTAAAATACCAATAAGGCATATGCACATTGACATACATTAGTTCTGAAACTTCTCCGATGTTAATTGCCTTTAAACGTTCATATTCTTCCTTTAAATCCTCAACCTCAAAATTAAAAACAACAATATTATTCTTCGGATTACCTGTATCTCTATAGAAATCATCTATATATGCCTGGTTAAATCTGGCACTTGGTTCTTTTCCAATTATCTTGGTGTCATAAGACTTATTATAAAAAGCAATTTTATTACTAAACTGCACCCAACGGTCATCATTGGCATATAGTGGTTCTTCCTGAAGTAATTCTCTATAGAATCTCATAGACTTTTCCATATCACTCACAAAAATATACATTGTTCCAAGTACCATAATTACCTCTGCAGTGTCAAATGTTCTTCGTTCATTATATCAATTCATCAATAAACTCCATCTCTTTTAGCATACCACAACGCACATTCTTTTTCAATAAACTCTCGCAAATTCTTGCGATTGTTTCTTAATCAATAGCATAAAAAATAACTATTCCACCGTGAAGTGAATTTTTAAACTATTCCACAAAATACTCCAGGTGCTATAGCATCTACCATAGCACCTAAATCATTATCCCTATCGGCTATTCCTATTTCACTCGACCTTCTTCTCTCGCATGCCAGCCTCATAAATATGGTCAAACACTTCATACCGCTTCTGCTGATCCATATCAACTCCAAGTCTGTCAATTACCTTGTTAAACAGTTTAATCCCAGCAAAATACTCCATATCTCCAAAGTCAAACACCTCCGATAATATATCTACCGAATATTCTGTAAGTCTATTCGAATCAATCCCAAGCAGTTCCAGCCTTTCTACTATCCGTTCCGTTTGTACTTGGATAGCAGCTTCCGACTTCTGTTTCTCATAATAATCTGTCAAAAGCTTAGTCTCCTCATAAACAGAATCAAAACTTGTGTCCATACCAATCTTTTCAAAATAAGTCCTAACCATTTCAAATGCTGCATCTATTCCCTTGTCATCAAACGGATAACAACGGTCTTTTTCAGCCACACTCATTTTCATATAATCAGCCTTATCAGATGGTAATCTCACCGTTTCATCACACTCCCCAATATCATCATTCTGCAAGCCAGATTCAACACTCTCAGCCATCACATCAATATCTGCTTCCACAACGCTTTCAACATCTGTAATACTAATCTTCCCAACAGTTTTAACGCCTGTAACCGCAGTCTCTGCAAACGCTTCTTCCTTTTTTTCAAACCATAAATTTACGGAAGTGACACCATTGGTGTTTCTTCACTATTTTCCACCAATTTCTAGTGTATTTCTTACATATGATATTTTAAATGCAGTCCTCTCATTGCGGAATATTCTCTCTTGGTCGAAATCTGCAAAAGCATATTCTATGGTGGTCTTTTTTACTGCGTTGGCATGATAATATGAAACCTCATAATCACCAATACGCAAAACTGGTTCTATTTCATGAATATTTGTCGTTTTTTGACTATTTGATAATTGGAATGTTTTTTAAATAAAAAGAAATGTGATAATAGACAATACCTCTGACACATCTGCTCAGCACTCTTTAATATCTGTGGTACTACAAAAACAGGTATCATATAGGTATCACGACAAAAGAAAAAGCTTCATAAATGGCTTGTTTACGCCATTTATGAAGCTCTGTTTACTATTCAAACTCGCAAAGTTTGGTTTGATGTAGGTTATTTTAATGTGGTTATCTATACTGTTTTGTATTGATAATCTATACTTTTTCCACACGTTATTTTTCGTTTCACATATTTTTAGTACCAATCCAGTACCATTGCATTTTTTCATTATTGTGTGTAGTTCAGGTGGCTTGCAGGTTTCTTTTACTACTCACAGAATAATTTTCTGTCGGTTTGCTTGTCCACCTATGGAAATTATAATCTACATCCAATATTTCTGCAAGAAAAAGTTTTGTGGTACTAATCGTTAGTACCAGTCTCATGCAAACTCTTTTTCCTGTTTGTTTTTTAATAAATATGGTGTTATTCAATCACAAAATTGTATCATCTTGATGCGATTTTTAATCTTGATATTACAAAACTATTGTATCCAAAACAGAATGTAAGCTGAAGGGCATTTTCACGTTACTAAACAATCCCCCAACTTTTATACGCTTCGTCTGAGTAACACCCCAAAGCACCCCCCTTAGGATACTTTGAATTAACAACAGAAAACTGATTAATCGCGTCAAAAATCGGTTCCTTTTTAAAAGGTATATGTATACAATGGGCATTTCCATTTTGTATTCGTTCCGCTAAGGATTTTGGCCACATGGTATTCAATTCTGAAGGTGCCCCAATCTTAGAATACCCTGGATACGCTATTATGATTGGTAACTCATAATAATCAACGGCTTTTTCAATTTCCCAATTAAGAATTCCTCTATCATAATTTGTCTTATCCGTTATAATCAAAAGAAAATTCTTACTTGCTGATAATCTAGTTTCCAATCTGTTAAAAAGCGTTGCCTTTGATGAGCTATCCCGCACTTGATAAGTTTTTTCATGTGAATTAGTAAACTTGAAATCTATACTTCCTAATCTATTCCATGCCTTCAGCAAGTTAAAATAATGAATATCGCTTTCTGTAGGATCTGTAGTTCCTTGCCCATCAAAAGCAACATATGTACCTGTTCTGTTCATGTGTGGTCCCTCCCTATAACATTTTTAGGTTCATCAAACCTATTTTTTCTTCTTTATCCCTTACAACAATATGTATATCACAATCTATTTTATCCTTAAAAAGTTCAATTGTTTTAACAATATAGACAGCTAAGTCATTTGCACTGCCCACATCAGCCCCTCCCGTTCCAATTACTGGCATATATGTAGGAAAGCCTTGAGAACGTTCTGAAATATATTTTACTAAAGAAGCTATCGCTTTTATATAGTCTTCTTTTTCGACATGGGCTCTTAATTCATTGTCAAAATATGTCAGTCCTAAGATAAAATACTGTTCATTGTTGAGGCCCTTTATTTCAGCAACCGATCCGATATCATATCGACGCAAGTTTCCACTTCGCTTTTCTTTTTGTTTAATATTCGTATACTTATATCCATGCAATAACAAATTGTTTTGTATTTCATTTGAGACTGTATCAGAATCTCTGTTGTTTTGCTTATATATTCGTTCTAATGCCAAACCATGAATTTTTTTTGATCCTACTAAGTCATCATCTACTATCGTGTCAAAGCATCTATTCCCAGCAAAAACAATGTTCTTCTTTTCATTTGGATTTCCATTATTAAATAAATCCCCATATTCTACAAACAGCGAATGATTTGAGTGAAGATCAAAAATTTTCACTTGTTTTCTTTGCTTAGTATATATTGTGACACCTATCACTATGGCAAAATAGATTACCATCAAAATAAACACAGCTACAATCATTCGCATAACTACATTATCAATACAATTTAACATAATGTCTGTTGGTGTAACTAATGTAACGAATCCCCAAACAGAAAAGAGGGATGCAGTAATTTTGTTGCTTGTAATAAATATGTAATGCCAGTTATATCTCATCGTACAAAATAATACTTTCATCGTATCTCTCCTAGAACTACTTCTTTCATCGGTCTAAATGTATCTAAGATGTCATTTCTTGGCTCTATTTTATCATAAAAGCTTGTGTAATATTTTTCTTCTTTATGCTTTGTGTAAAAATTCCCAATTTCCCAAGCACACCATTGGCGAATGCTATTATTACCACGAATCCGCAACTCACTATTTGTCGTTCTCAGAAACAAAAACTGATTGCTATCTTTTAAAGCTTCTTCCAATTTCTCTTTGGTGACGGAACTGTGATTATTTACTCCATCCCACATCCAATTAACATATAATAATCCAGAGCGACGCCAAAAATAGTAAAACAAAGCTTGAGTTAATCCCTTGTCGTAATATGCGTATGATAAAAAGGTTTTCTTTCTCGCGGTACGAATGCTTTCATCATCCGAAATTTCAATAAAATTAGTTTCTATAACTTCTTCTTGATAATCTGCAATAGCCTTTAATAAGTATTTAAAATATGTTTTAAATAAGTTGGAAAAAGACTGTTCTTTTTCCATTTTTTTACTCATTTGCTGTTGTATTTGATTTGTTACTCTATGCACGAAAACTAAATTTTGGACTTCTTTTACATTGCGATCAAACATTGCTTGGTATTCTTCCATTTGTGGCATTCTCTCCCCATTGTTAATTATGTCTTCAAAGCCACGTAAAAGTCGTGCAGAATCATAATACATATTCTTAACCGATAGATAATCCCTAAAGCGTACTATTCCCTCACCACTTTCTATTAAATCTCCGCTTTCAATAAAAAGATTATATCTTGTCAAAGAACTTAGTCCCATACTGTATACCTCTCGTCTTTATCATATTGTTACATGGCAAATATCTATGCCACTATTGCGTTATCGTTTATACTTTCAACAATCTTCTAAATTTCTATCCAAACACTCAGGTTAGTAAATATATACATCTCACTTCCCTAATATGTTAACAAAGCTTACTGTATTACAGAAAACACTTCATAATATCATTATGGAAATAAACTCAATGTACTGATTAAAACCCCAAATGTATTTACATCACTTCACATATATCTTAATTCAAAAATACATAGTTTTTTTGTTATTATCCACTTAATATACAACACTTTTGCCAACTTATAGAAACTTTTCTACACCTTCAATATTTGTTTTCTCATCATAATCAAAAACAATTCCTACACTATATCTTGCTCTTGTTATTGCAACATAGAATTGAGATCTTGTTTTCGGTTGTAATTTTTTTGAATGATCCATCATCCACTTTCTCATTGTACTGGTTGGATAAATAAGGACTCTATCATATGTCAATCCCTTAGCTTCACCCATATTTATTACTGCATATCCGTCATTCACTTTTATTGTTCTCTTCTCTCTTAGTTGCATTGGTTTAAATTTTTCTAAATATGCATCAACATCATCTGGTCTCACCAAAAAAACTCCGTCATGTCCGGTAATATCAAATTGCTTTGTTCCAGTTTCGCCATATTCTTCATACAACTGCGATGAATATGAACATATACTTTGGTTATTTCTGTAAGAATCATTCAAAGTCTCTTTATCAATAATGCAATCTATTTTTTTACATTCACTTCTAATAAATTCTTCCATCTTACCATCTGCATACTTCTTATACTTTGCTTCGTTATGCGTATGATATGTTACCTGTCTAGGATCCCCTACCATTGTCACATCACATTCCGCTTGCAATAGGCTTTTTATTATGTCTAAATCATATCCCGCCAAGTCTTGAATCTCATCTACATATATCCTAGGATAACTCTTGCTAATTCTTTGCGAAACCTTTCCTTTTGTCTCCTTTTCACAACGACATACAAATTTCGCAATCTTATCAGAATACATTTTCATCCCATCGGTGAAATAGAATTTTCTATAATCTGTTTCCGCATAATACACCGAACCATATTTCCCATCATATTTTTTCCCAGACTTTTCATTGACTAATATCATACCATTAATCTTATCATCT